>JAABUP010001105.1_pt1 | contig 57319 bp, 70 predicted proteins | sample 5559201 | NCBI WGS metagenome assembly JAABUP01 (sample SAMN10711887, study PRJNA513373) | rock metagenome | isolation source: Antarctica rocks | place: Antarctica | reverse complement strand
TAGGCAAATTGACAATGTCCTGGTCTGTCAGCTGGCTATAGCCCAATGCCACACCGCGTGTTGGGTTGGCAGTAGCCAGTTGCCATGGGGGGTCCATCATGACTACGTCAAATTGCGTGGCCTGGGCCAGTGGCTGCCAATCATAGGTAGTGACATTGGCATGTATGGGTACACAATGTGGTGGAACCTGCCATTCACTTGGATGTAGGTCATCCACAGACGCCGTCCTGTAAAGCAAACAAATTGAGAAGGGTGACTGACCGTGGCCAAGTGAAGTTCATAGGCAAGTAGCAAAGAACACGCAAAGTCAGTGCATGCGTTGTCTGATGCATTGTTCAAGCCACCTGGCTTCTATATCGTCCTCTCCATCTGCTGCGCCGCTGTCATTACCTCTATCTAAAGCTCCAGCAGTGAGTTGATCACCCTCCCAGTCTGGGGAGATGCCTATTGCTGTCAGCCTTTCGCTGGTGTCTCTGAGGCTTACTCGATATGCGTCGATTTCGGCATCCAGATCAGTTTCGTTCATGCTTTCCCATCGTCTCTCAGCCTCCTCGTCTGTTTGAGACAGCTGTGCGGGAGCTTGCGTTCCCATGATCGCCCAAAAGAACAATAAGAGTTGTGCAAGCAGAGACTAGGAAAGGTTCACAGTTGTGAGGAGACCACAGACGAGACACATATGACTATCTGTCTCTAGCTTCGCTTGGTCGAGCTGCACCAAAAGCACCAGAAGGAAACGCTATGCACGGAGCACGTTCGTAGCGCACGGAGCTCGCTGATTGACACACAGAGAAAGTGCGCAGCATTTGCTCAGCATGCTACGCAGCGTCATCACGAGTTACGTTCGCACCGTTTTGGTTCTGCTTTGACGCTTTCGGTGTGGAAGGATTGCTTCACGTTCACGGCGAGTTAGCAGAATCATTTCGAACGCAGCTTTGATAGGTCAGGAACATCAGCATGGAGGAAACCCCTGAAGGACTGGCTACTGCAGCAGCAACTCGCGAAGCAGCTAAACGGAAGCATGCGGAACTTGAGGCACATGGCATCATCGATGATCAGCCTGCGGCCAAGAAGCCTACTGTTCCGGCTGAAGCGATCTCACATGAGGTTGCGCTACCGGAAGGCTACGTCTGTGACCTCGACTCGCAGCCGGAATTGTACGGTACGAGTGGAACTTGTGCTGCTTAAGTCTTATCAAGTCTTGTTATAATCATCGAACACCGGCTAAGCATAACAAGCACTCTTGCGATCACGCAGGCTCTGTACAACAGCCTCGATGGACAGGCACTATGGCCAAGGAGTACCCTTTCAAATTGGATCCCTTTCAAAGCACATCTGTGGCCTGTTTGGTAAGTCTGCTTTGTCTTGACCTTGTAAGGGGTCGGCTCAACCCCAGCTTGCACCGAGCACTTGGAGTTTACAACAGGAAAGAAGGGAGTCTGTGCTTGTGGCGGCGCATACCTCTGCTGGGAAAACAGCTGTGGCAGAGTAAGCCTGTACGGTGCACAACTGCCAGCATAGAATTGACAGCAATGCTCTCCTCATTCAGCGCTCAGCACAACTGCTGGACTCCTTGCAGGTATGCCATTGCTATGGCTTTCAGGGACAATCAAAAGGTGATCTACACGTCACCACTCAAGGTAAGCAGTCAGCATGCTTAGCATGCTGTCAGCATCTCACATGCTTATATGGCAAAGTCAGTGCAGGGTTTGATCTTAGAAGTACTCTCCAATGCAGTATTTGCTGTTTGCAGGCACTGAGCAACCAGAAATTTAGGGAACTGAGTGATGAGTTCAATGAAGACGTTGGACTGATGACAGGAGATGTGTCTATAAGACCAAATGCAACCTGCGTGGTTATGACCACTGAGATCTTGCGAAGCATGCTTTACAGGTAGCATGTTTTTACAGCTTGCCCCTTTTGCCTCATTGGAGCGTTGCATCAAGTGTGAGCAGCACACCGGCATGTTTTGATATAGGTTAAGTAGCAGACAGGGAGGCTGATCAGGATCTGGATTTTGTGTTAATAAATCCCAATCACTCCATGTTTGCATTCACAAGCTGACAGGACCCATTTTTTTGAACCATGCAAGTTTGTGATGCACTCTTTCTCTGCAGCCTAATCTTCCACACTACTCATGTACAACATGTGCGAACAGGAGCATCGACCCGCTCTTCTGGTTTGCAGAGGCTCTGAGGTCTTGCGAGAGGTGGCATGGGTGATCTTTGATGAGGTGCATTACATGCAAGACAGGGAGCGTGGTGTAGTGTGGGAAGAAGCAATCATCTTCTTGCCCACAGGCATCCGCATGGTCTTCCTGTCAGCCACCCTGTCCAATGCTAGCGAGTTTGCTGGCTGGGTGTGTCACCTGCACCAACAGCCATGCCATGTGGTATACACAGACTTCAGACCAACCCCCTTGCAGCACTACGCCTTCCCCACAGGAGGCTCAGGCTTATATCTGGTAGGTTGCTTGCCAGTGCAGCTCTGCATGGACTGTGCCCAGCAACAGGGTGCCTGCTTTGCCCATGTGCACATGTTGCCGTGGCAAATACCTGTGCACTTTCTTTGACTTCCTCCTGTGCTGGCACTGCACCGTCCCGATTTTGGCTTCAGACAACTGTACAGGCTGATACCTTTGTTGCAGGACGAAGTTAGATCCATTGAAGCTGCACTGCTGTCCTGCTTCCTGTGCCTGCTTCTGCAAAGTGAAATCAGAGCAATGATTGCAAGACACTGAGTATGTGCATCTACATCTCAGATGTGGAAAGCATTCAGCCCATTGCCTGTGTGAAGCAACTTGATCCCACTGTGATGGCATGGAACAAAGGTCATGTGTTGAGCTGAAACGCCTTGTCCATGGCGCCTCAGTTTGCATTCAGCGATCAGCATTCCTGCACATGACCTCACAACAGCTGTGAGTCAGTTTGATTTGCAGCACCATGGCAAAGTCGCTCCTCACTTGTGACAGTGTTACATCTGTGATGCAGATCAAAGATGAGCAGGGCAACTTCAAGAACGAGAACTTCAGTGAGCTGAGGCATGTAGCTTTTGGCATCAAGGACCAGGATGGCAATGCTGATGGGGAGAAGCCTGCTGTTGCTGCTCCTGCCAGGTCAGCCTCTGTCAGCAAGCTGTCTTCTGAGTCGGTAACAGAAGCAGTCCGGACCCTCAATCACCAGTGCATGCGCAAAATGATACCCTCAAGAAATTTTGAGCTGAATTACACAATGCTGAGCATTGCTTGTGGGGACCTGTGGTATCTTGGAAGGCGTGATAGAAATCAACACATAGCTCATATGGGCATTCCTCAACTAATGATGTCAAATGCCTGCACATAGCCTGTTCACTTAAGCAATCTGGGCACAGCAGCTGTCAGTGTGAAGTCTGTCCTCAGCGATGAATGTGACAATGGTTTTCTGCTGACAGGGACGGGCATGACAGCGGTGGCCGAGGGCACGGCAGGGGTGGCAGAGGGGGCCGGGGTGGGCGTGGGGGCAGGGGCCAAGGCGGCGCCACCGCCTCTGATGATGTGTACAAAATTGTGAAGCTCATCAAAGCTCGCAGCTTTCAGCCGGTCATTGTTTTCAGCTTCAATCGCAGGTGCATACACCCTTGTCTGTCTTGCAGTGTGTGATCATGCTGAGCTGGAGTCAAGCTGCAGCTACCTTTTGGATGTGACATCAATCGTAGTGGCTCTTCTTCAAGGCTGACAAAAGCCTGCCTATCATTAGAAAAAGCATGGACAAACATGATCTACTCCCTGGGTCTCTTGCCCACATTGCAGTGTAGCCCAATGTGAAGCAGCACATTCAACCTGCAACCAACCCTCAAGTCGGTCCTTAGCAAGAACAAGATGTCCATCCTTCATTGCTTTCGTATACTTTGCTTTCGTCCTCTGATGAAAATCTGCAATTTAGTCAAATGGGCTAGCTGGCCCCAACGACTGTAAAATGCTTGCTTGATTGATTGATTGATTGATTGATTGATTGATTGATTGATTGATTGATTGAGCACAGCTGAACAGGCTTCACACAGTCTCTCATGGCTTCCACATGTGTGTCACAGGGAGTGCGAAAACAATGCCTTGTTCATGAAGGGCAAGGACCTCAACTTCAACACGCAAGAAGAGGAGGAATGCGTGGAGACCATCTTCAGTCAGGCCATGGAGTGCTTGAAAGAGGAGGACAGGTCGCTGAACTTCATTGAGACGCTGCTGCCTCTGCTGAAGCGTGGCATTGGCGTGCATCACTCTGGGCTGCTGCCCATACTCAAAGAGGTCATCGAACTTTTGTTCCAGGAACAGCTGATCAAGGTGAACCTGCAACTCTTCTCTTTCTGCAGATGGTTATGTTCTTTCTGTTCCTTCTGCAGATGCGTGTGTTTTGTGTGCAAGCAAGGCAGCATGCTGCTGCTCACTGTGCTGCCTGTCCAAATGAAGTTCTTACAGGAGTAGCTTGATCAGCCTTGTGCCTTCGCTTGACCCATGCTCATGTGGTTTTATTGCATAGACAAGTATTTGCAAGCCTGTACACCTTCTCAGAAAGCTCATGACCTTGCTGCATAGCTGTCTGTTTTGCTGTGTGTAGATGACCAAACAAGAAACTGCCAGCTTTTGCTTCAAAAACATGAGCAACATTGCACAGCACCACAACATCACGCTGACAATGTGTGCACAGCTGACAATCTTAGCTTGGTGTGCGATGTTGCACGCTGCCACTCGGCACTCTGCTGTGAAAGCAAGACCTGTAAGCCACCACCTTCAGACCTCCTCAAGGGGCTGCTGCACTGACAGTTAGACTTGTGGCCACAAACCAGTGCCATCATGCCTGTCCTTCAGCTGACAATTGCAGATGCTGTGTGGCTTGGTGCAGTGTCTCTTTGCTACTGAGACGTTTGCGATGGGGCTGAACATGCCTGCCACCACCTGCGTCTTCACCAGCATGCGCAAGTGGGATGGTGAGTCCAACAGGTATGCCTTCCATGGTAGCACGTCATATCAAAACGTTAACAGTGACAACTGTAGAACTAAGTAGTAAAACAGCAACCCGCCTTGCAAAAATTCACTCCTGTTAGTGCCGTCCTGTCCCGTCCTGTATTGCATCATCATCGTTGTAAGATTTGTGCCCTATGGTCCCAACAGTTCATATTTAGCATAACATATCAAGAGAGCTGGACACGCGAGGGGTGATCAGTATCGTTGGTACTGCACTGAACATTTAAACACCAATGGCAAGCTTGGGACCTGCCTTGCTGTTGTCACCAGCGCTGAACTGGCACATCCAAGAAAAGTCAAAAAGGTGCCGTCGTTCGTATCCAGTGCTATCCCCAAAGGTGCGCTGCATTTCTGGTGTGGTGACTGTGCGTGTGTGGCGGAACAGGTGGGTGAAGAGTGGGGAGTACATTCAGATGAGTGGACGTGCTGGCAGGAGAGGCAAAGATTTGAGAGGTGTCTGCATGTGGATGGTGGATGAGAGCATGGATGCCTACCAGTGCAAGTAAGCTTGGCATTGCATTGCATGATGATGGTGATGATGATCAACACCCAAAGTGGTGCTGTCAAATGGCATGATGTGAAGCATGCATGCCCGCAATTGAGCTTTCTGGTTGGAAATGCTTGCAAAGACAACATACAAGCATACTCCACACGGAGCATTATTCTGCCATCAAAGGTAGATGCCATGCATGTTGGGCACAAGCATGAATAGTTGCATTGCGCCTGGAGAATGTGCTCCAATAGTTGACTCCGCACCCACCCCCCTTGCTGGCGCCGTGCGCCCCTTGTCTGTCATGTGTGATGCATGCTGCCAGGGTATGGCTTGCAGATGAGTTGTAAGCTACTGCTGTCCAGTGAATGCCTGCTGTGGGGTGCAGGGAAATTGTGACTGGCAAGCCTTCTCCTCTTCTGAGTTCCTTCAAGCTCAGTTACTACACCCTGCTCAATCTCATGCGCAGATTGGAAAACACCGGCCAGAACATGGAGTATGTCATCCAGCACTCCTTCCAGCAGTATCAGTTTGAGCGCACTCTGCCTGAGAAGCAGGTACACCTCGACCGTCTCACGTGGTTGTTCTGTTTGGCATTGAGCTCTGCGGTGATGTTGGCATGTGTGCTGGGGAAAGCATGGGAACAGCAGCTCTGCTTGCTTCATCAGCATCATTGCAAATATGGCAGCTTGCGTGCTGACTGTCATGTACAAATTAAATTTGAGCATGCAGCAGTTGTGGTCATGCTAAGCGCAAGTTCTGCAAGCCGGACAGGTGCACATTTACACAAGGTTCTGCTAACATGCCTGCTTGGCTTAGCCTACATCCTCTGCGGCATTGTCCTAGCCAGACAGAGAGAGCTACAAATGATCTTGCATTGTGGCAAAGTGTGCATTGACAGGGTGCGACGCATCGTAAAGCTGTGCCGTCTGCTAGTATCTTGTACCCAGCTTTTGTGCCTACCTTGCTTTTGCTCAGCACGGAGCCCCGGGTGATGATGCCTTTACTGAGTGTCTTTGCTCTGTGTGCATGGTTGCTTGCTTGCTACCAAAGGCTATAAACGATTTTGCTTTGAGAATGTGGCCATGCCCATATTTACCTCTTCAAACTGGCATACCCATCAAATATCTTATCCACGATACCGAATGTCTGTGTAGGCAGAGGTGTCAAAACTGGAAGAAGAGGCTGCCGGTATTGCGTTAGCCACAGAGGAGGAGTACATGCAGTATCAGCAGCTCAAACAGGTACCACCCTGCTTCTTCTTTCTTTCCCTTTGGTTTGCCTGTGCTCTTTTTTTCCTTTCGCTTCTGCCTCTCGCCTGACCGCACATTGCTGTGCTGGCAGTTTCTGCCACTGCCCTTGCCCTTGCCCTTTTTGTATGCTTTTGCTTTTATGCCTTCACCTGCCTCTGCTCTTGCTGTTGCCCTTGCCCTTGCTCATGACCTTGCTCAAGGCCTTGCTATTGCCTTTCCATCTGCCCCTCCCCATTGTCCTTGCTCCTTTCTGTTTGCCCTTGCCCTTTGCTTCTTGCCCTTTAGCTCTTGCCCTTTAGCTGCTGCCCTTGCCTTCTTGTATCGGCAGGTCACAGTCAAGGGCAGAAAGCATGACACAATGGCAGTCTCAAGCCCAACCCCACAGCTTCCCCCATGTGCTTCCTTGCATACTGCAGGACATTGCCAGGTATGAGACTGTGATGCTGTCAACAATACAGCAGCCCTCGATCTGCTTGCACTTCTTGAGGCCGGGGCGCTTGGTGCGCATCAGGGAGGGGCACTTGGACTGGGGCTGGGGCATTGTGGTCAGCGTCATGCACAAGGCTGTTGCAGTCAATGCTGCGGTAGATACAGAAGACATGGGACCTGCCAGCGCTTATGTACTGGACTTGCTCCTGTCATGTGATGCCACCAGTGTCAAAGGTCAGTCACAGCATCTTGTGACGCACCAGGTTCCTGTATGGCTTGACAGCAAGCTCACAAACACATCCAACAGGTTCAGTGCACAATTTGATGCAAAAATGAATGCAATTGCCTTACAGCACAGACCTGTTGCTTTGCTTGCTGTGTCGTGTTGTACTTGCAAACCCTGGCTGTCTTCTGTACCTTCTCTTGATATACCATGAACACATTGCCACATACAGGTCTTGATCTTAATGTGATGGACCGTCACTTGTGTCTGTGATGCTGCCAGCGACCCTGTGCCGCTGACTGCCTTACGGCACAATGTCATGTTTAGTAGACAGCACAAGTTCATACTTAGTAGATAGTACAGTCCCTGTGCCTAGATCTTGCCTCACAGTGCTTGCTCTGCAGCAATGGAGCTAACATTCATCTCCAAGTTCATCCTGCAGCCCTGAAAACAGCATTATCAAGTGCTGTCCCACAGGCTTCCCACACACTGCATGCATACGGTGTAAACACTACGTTTACACAAATGTATGTGCTAACTTAAGGTGCATTACGGTCAACTTCAGGGCGTTTGCAATCAAGATTGTGATCCTGCAGTGGTCTCAGCAACTCATGCATGCGGATTGATATTAAGGACATACATCACTCCTTCTCTGTGTGCCTGCAGCTGGCAAGCCAATGCCCATGAGCAAGGATGGCAATGCAGAGATGCACATCCTGCCTGTTCCCATGACCTTGCTGAGTGCCATCTCCACACTCAGAATCAACATTCCAAATGACCTACGGCCCCCTGAGGCACGGCGGGCCACCCTCCTCACCCTCAAGGTCAAAACACTGCTGCCAGCCTTCATCCCCTTCATGCCATGCATGCTGTGCGCATAAGCCATGCACTTGGCCGTATAAGCCTTGCATGTGATGTGTATAAGCCATGAGCATCTCTTGAGCAGTTGCGTGTGGGGCGTGCATGCTTGATGAAGGGACATTGATGTGGTGGTCAGTATTCAGGGACTGTTTCCGGCACTTGCTGCAGGGACAAGTTGCCATGTCATGTGTATCATGTGTAAGAAATGCTGTCATGTGTTTGCCTCTCACTCCATTCTGAACACAACTTTGTTTGGGCACTTTACTGTGACACCGTGCATGGAATGGCAGCTGTTTTGCTTCCAAGGGAGGGCAATTGACGTGAAGGCCTACACTGCAAGTGTGGCAGTCTCAACATGTGACTCACAAACGTCTGACATCATGTAGGCAGCCGTGAACTTCATCTTACACACTTGGTCATCAGTGTAGCCCTCTTTTTGTTGTGCAGAATGCAGCAGCTACACAAGCAATGAATGTCAGTTGTCTCTACAAGGCTGTGTTCAATGCATATCCACATTGCACACATCACTCAGCAATATGTATGCTTCCAGTATATGAGTGTGAGTCAGGCATGTATAATGTGTAGGCTTCAAAAACAGACACAAGCGTCATTTTGAAAGCACTCCGATACTGGTCTGATAGAACACAAGTCTCATATCAGAGGCGTGGGGTTGTACAGGAGCTAGAGAAACGGTACGAGCATGGACTGCCTAGGCTGGATCCCGTGGAGGACATGAGGATCACAGAGCCGGCCATCAGCAGCGCTGTGCAGCGAATAGAGCAGCTAGAAAAGCAGCTGTCCACCAATGAGGTCTTCAAGGTGCGTGCCTGACGGAGGCCTTTTTTTGTTGATTTGGTCGTGATTGGCCTATTGTACATGGCATACCCCGATGGTTGCCGGCATAAAGTCACATTCCTGCCAAGGCTAAGGCCCTACCCCGTGAGGGGGCATCGGCTCTTGTGAGGCCTTTTTTGAAGCAGAAGCTTTCAGTGGCAGAGTGTACTGCTCACAAATGCACTAGGAATTGTACAGTGTCTTGGTGACATACTGAGTTGCACAGCAGAGGTCCTGTGCTTTGTTTGATGCAGGCAGAAAGGGATGCCACAAGGTATTGGGCCTTTGAGAAGAAAGCAGCTCTGACACTGCAAGCTTTCAAGACCATAGAGCTGTTACAAGGTTGACTGATGTCATGTGCAGGCAGAAAGGGATGCCACAAGGTATCGGGCCTTTGAGAAGAAAGCGGCTCTGACAACGCAAGCTGAGCGGTTGAAGAGCTCCATGAAGGAAAGCCAGCTGGTCAACTTCAGAGCAGAGACCAAATCCAGGTGATCATGAAGATGATGCGCATTGTTTTTTTCATCTGCCTTGTAAGTCTTGCTGACATGAAACACAAAGCCTTCTGTGTGAGCCATACAGGAGTGAAACATTCAACCTGGGCACAAGCATGCTGACTGCCAATCGATGTGCAAGCCTTGTGCAGTTGAAGCACATGACCAAGTCATTGTCACATGCATGCTGGCAGCCTTTTGTGGCACAAAATGCCTTCTGCCCCTTGCTGAGGCTTTTGCGGGTCTTGCACAAGCATGACAGAATCAATGAGACAAGCAGACTTTGTGGTCTGTGCACAAATCCTCACCTGTCCTGAGCATGCAACCAGCTGGGCTTACATGTTCTTTATGCCGTGCCACCTTGCTTACATGTGTTGTTGGTGCTGTCGCAGTACTTTAACTTTGGGCTTCTCAGAGACAAATGCCACAAGGCATTGCCTTATCTTTCCTTTCGTTTCCTTTGACACACGTTGTTGCCATGGCAGGTCACAGGTACTGCGCAAGCTTGGCATGATTGATGAAGAGGGCATCGTCACACTGAAGGGCAGGGCAGCCTGTGAGATTGACACCGCAGATGAGCTGCTGACCACTGAGATGATGTTCAACGGCACCTTCAATGGGCTTGACAAGCACCAGCTGGTCTCCCTGGTCTCCTGCTTGGTACCTGGGGAGAAGTCTCAGGTGCCTTGCTGGAAGTCTCTCACTGGAAGTTTCTCACTGAACCAGCCTGAAACACAGCACAGCGTTTGCACATTTGATTGTCTGCTTGGTACCGGAGAGAATCCTCAGATTTGTCGCTGGAAGTTTCTCACTTAATCTGTCTGAAACAAACCACAACGTTTGACAGATGTGACTGTCTGCGGAGCCTGTCTTTGCGTTCCACCCATGCAACCTTTCTGCGCCTAGGCAGGGCCTTCCACTCCTTGCAAGCCTTCAATGATGATGCTGATGACTTCTTCTCTGAATGAATGACCTTCTGCTTGCCACAAGGCAGCTGTGAAACTCTACCTGCCATCATGTCATTGCAGTCACTCATATGTCATGATGTTGCTGCATGAACTTCATTGGAGGTAACGTCAATGCAGGAGCAAATACAGCTGACAAAGCAGTTAGCAGAGCCTCTGAGTCAGCTGCAGCAGACTGCACGTCACATAGCTGAGATCAGCCAGGAGTGTAAGCTGGACCTCGATCCTGATGAGTATGTGGAATCCTTCAAGCCTTTCTCCATGGACATCACATACCACTGGTCCAAGGTACTCACTGCATATCACATGTGCATGATCATGATCAATGACGTGACATTAGTGTAGATCTACTGCTGTCTTGAGTGTGTCTACCAGTCTGCCTTAGCATGTTTACATGCAAGTTTGGTGCTTGTACCCCCAGACAAATGGCATATGCACTAGATACATACATACACACTTGGTTTTTGGTCTGGTGCATTGACAATTGAGTAAAACTCACGACTTGTGTTGTTATGCAAGGCAAATCGAGTTCTGCAGCACCTGCCAAAGGTGCCCATGTCACATGTTGGGAAGTCTTGTTTGCATTGACACTGCCCAAAGCAGCGAGATTCAAGTCTGCCTGCACTGCTTCCTTGAACAGCTTGTACTGGCAAATGACAGCGCCCCTCAGGCTAATAGCAACTACCCAGTCCAATGATGATCCACCTGCATGGCTGCTTCACTGCTCAATCCATGCCAGCACAAGAGACTGCCAGTCCAACACTAAGATCTGGTGTGGGCGTCCAGGGTTCGACTTTTGGCGAGATCTGCGGAATGACTGACAAATTTGAGGGCTGTGTGGTGCGAGAGATGCGGCGACTTGATGAGCTCATGAAGAATCTTCACTTGGCAGCAAAGGTGATAAGAGCAGCAACTGGATACTTACAAGTGTCACCATTTGTCCATGTCAGCGAGGATGCATGGTGCATGCATGTTTGACTAAGCATTGGTGCATTCATCACCGTATGGTCATAAATTCATGTCTCACACCTCTCTGCATCAAAGCAAGTATGCTGCCTTGCTTGCTGTGCTGTGCAAGGGGATCCGTGCACTTCAAAACCTATAATGCTGTGATGCTTGCATGACTTTGGGCCTAGCTGCATGCTCACAACATGCTGGAAATATTGCACACTAGTCAACCTTGCAGTACATTACTGAAGGCCCATACTGCAAGCAGACTAGATGTACAGTGATGCAGCAAAGATGATGTCCCTTCTGATGGTCAATGCACTTTCTTCAAACTTTGCAGCCAGATCTTCATCACCAATGACCTGCAGCACATTCCAAAGGATCAGACAATAATAATAATAATAACAACAATAATAATTAAAACGCTTTCCAGCTCATGATGAGCTAGGTACGTGCAGGACAAGTCTTGTCTCTCCAGAGCAGCCTGACTTGTGCATCCCTATAAGGCCTACTAATACGACAGTTTTGACAATCACGTAATGCAACATCATGACTCAAGCTGGAGTGTCAATGGATACGCTCCGCTTCATCTCTGTTTCCTCTTGCCTTCATTTTTGCGCTCTCACGTTCTGTGTGATGAAGTTAACCAGCTTCACTGTCAGCCTTGTTGAGGTGCAATTGCCAAAGTATAGCTTTGGCAAGTAGTCAGCAACCCTGTCCTATACTCTGATGCAACACGATACAACCTGATAATGATATTACAAATCGGCGCAGACTCAGGTTTGTGTACCAGTGATGGTGGTGCATGCTGACTTTGCCAAGGAGTCAATTGTGTGAAGGTGTGATGTCACACTCAATGACATTCTCTGTTCCTGTTCGCTGTAGCCACATGATTCGTATAAGATGCAAGTGCTTTGAGATGCAGACATGTACATGTGTATGCACATGTGTATGCAAGCTAGCTCAAGAGTTGGATCACACATGTTGGTCATCCATTGCATCATCAGACTTTCATTGTAACATTCAAAATGTATCAAGAATTTTTGCAGATAGCCAGTCAGTATCAGCAAGATTGCGACAAACACATGTTTTGCACATCAAGTCTTGTCAACATGCATGACTGCCCACACCCCCAAGATTGCAACAACACAAGAAGCGCCAGGGGCTGAAAAGCACTATCTCCTCAAGCTCGTCAAGTGATAATCAAGCTGAATGATCAATGTTCAAGCTGACAAACCTATCAAGTGCACTTGCAGACCTTGCTGAACAATAAAGCTCTGCAAATGGCGGCCAAGTGCTAGAGGTCTGCTTACACTAGAGCTAGAATGGTTCCTTATCTCTGGGCGTTTTGCATGATTGTTGTCATTCAAGCACACGTTCATCAAGACACAGAGATGTGTTGCGACTTTGCAACAACATGATATCAACGTTCTGGTTTGATCAAGGACCAACAGAACAGGTCAACTGCCAATTTTGGATCAGGACGTGATTGAGCTTTGACAAACTCTGGACCTGCAAGCCATCAGCCACTGTGTGTTGAACATTCCGCCATGGACTTCTGCTCAGCATTTCATAACTGGACAACACAGAGACACTGCCTAGGCGCTGTTCCTCTTCACCCCCAAGTTGATCCCCTGAATGAGCTCTCTGTCTGCAACACATGAATTCATTGTACTCTGCTGCAGTTGGAGCAAATAGATTGACTGAAGTAATGTAAGGATGACTGCCCAAAACCCATATGTAGTAAGCCGATGGAGCAACATCCTCAGACACTCTAAAATGGCATTCAAGTTGACAGGGACATTCGTCTCACCTGTCATTTTGACACCGGACCGTAAATGTACTCCAATGATATATGAGAGGCCTCGGTATTCCTTGAGAGAGTGGAAGTACTCCACCCGCATCTCCATCGGTTCAGTCTTCTCCCAGTCTTTGTATAATATTTCTTTTGCACATGAGGTACGGCTGCAAGCAAAACTGTTAAGTCACTTGCTCAAACTGCTGAGAGGTATCATGCATGCATGGTGCAAGAGCAATGAAAGGTTGCTGTCATGTCCATACCTGCCCTGCAGCAATCGTATACTTGCATTCCTTCCTCTTTAATGCTGTTCCTTCCTTCAACAACTCTAGATTTTCCTTGTCTGTGAAGCAGATGTGACTGACGCTGACTCCATCTTCAGGAAACCGGTGTATAATTTTACAGTCCAGTTGCGTCTCCAATTGTGCTGTGTCTTGGTGGTACCCTAAAACATCAACAGGGACAATTAGGCAATGCACCCACAGGAACCTTACTGATAGGCCCAATGAGACTAAAACAGTCAAAGGGCGCAGGTCAGGGCCTTTTGTCCTGACAGCTGGTGATGGCACTTCACCCAGTTTCTTAGGACGCTTGCCTGCCTACCTGAAGCACAGAATGCGTGACAATGCACCAGGCTCAGCATTCCTGTTCAGTCCCAACAGGAGGCAATTCAAAGACAGCTGTATGAAGGCCTCAGACATTGGAAAATGTATGAGGCATCACTTAGAGCAGGCTGCCTTGTATGCTGGAGAAAGTAGCCATGGCTTCAGGAGGGGCCAGATGCAAGCATTGCCAGCTGCAGGCATGCCCTCTGCAGACATAGGCAAGAAGGTCCAGATGTTTACTTAAGCAGACAAAGCTTGTTGAGACAAACACAAACTCTTGCAACTTGTCAGATATATTCTGCTAGGACTTCTTCTGCGGTTAGGTGCAAGTAGATTTTGACTACAAAATTTGGACCTTTTTGTGGCCCAAAACAGCATTGAAAGACTTGTTCCACTCAAACTCAGCATTCTTAGATTTTCCCAGTTATTGTCTGTTGACTCCCCTGATGAGTCCTAGAGAGCAGCACTAAGCATTGCATTCAAGGCTCCTTATAGCCCATTACTTTTGGTATTGATGCTGCATTCGCTGCTCGTTTTTGCTACCTGCTTGCCTCATTCACACTTTTTCACCCCGTGCATGTATCTTGTGCATTTGTTACCATGTTTCTTGGTTATCACCATGTTGGTAAAGTTGAGCCTTTCGTATATGCTGCAGGGCTGAAATGGCCGATGTTGGTGTCAAAGAGCTGGCTGCAAAATGCAAAGGGCCGATGTTGGTGTTGAAGAGCTAGCTGCAAACTCCAAAGAAAGCGCACTGACTATAAGGAGGGATATCATCTTTGCGGCGTCCCTGTTCATCTAGTCTACCTGCAGTGTGGGTCTTCAGTGACGGAGAGTCAACCAATGTACGGTACTGTCAGACATATTGATGTGACTAAGCTGTGTGTATGAGATGCAATGCATTGTTTGAGCCACAATTAGCTGTCTTGTATGTAGATAGACACTGTATTGCAGATAGCACGAATAGCACGGCAGCACTAAGTACTGCAGAGCAGTAATTCAGTAGAATTGACCATATTACTTTTATGTGACTAATTAGCTTTGTCTATAATGGAATCAATTTCAATGACACAGCTGCAATACATGATTGAGCCTTGCCTGTACTAGAAAGTAGTACTTAGTGTAGTACTCTAGCATATTGCTCTGTCTTGACTCTGATTCAACTGCTTTCATGATTATCCATATAATGAAGTTCACAGAACAAAATCAACAGAAAAGCTCAGACAGTCTCACCCGCAATTCTTCACTTCAAGCCGTATTAATACAACCCACGCAACAGAATTGTTTCTGTGCACACCCTTCTAACGTCACCTTGACGTATACTCTGTGTGGAGATTATGATCAACAGCATTCGTTCTTGCCGGTTTGGCAGGTGCTGCGGCTACAGATTACATGGGATATGAGGCATCTACAAGCGTGAGGTCATCTGCAGTGCCAGACATGACTACAGAATTCTGGCTCTTCGAAGAGCCTGCAATTGACTAATATGGTACAGCCTATGCTGACCCATATTGAACTATGATCAGTACAAATTCATACACGCTAATCTGAAAGCGCAAGCACCTGTCCTACACATGTCTTGACAAGTTCTCAGCAAGACAGGCGTGAAGCATGAACCAGTGCACTATCTTGCAGGTGTTTTGACGTATGATTTCAACATAGCTTCACAGCATGCTGCACCTACCTCCTTTGTCATGTCTTAAAAGGGCATCATGCCATACTTCCACATTATAAGGATGTCAATACATTTCAAAACAACAAAGCTGCTGATGCTTGTCAGCAACTGTCACACCACCAACATTGCCATACTTCAAGATTTTGACTAAGCAGAAAAGCCTATTTTTTATCTCTTTGCCTCATACGCTGATGCAGCTGCTTCTGCAACATCCGCCTGACCTCTCCTGATGTGTTCTCCATGCGCCTCTGCAATTGTTGGACTTCTTGTTTCCATTCCTCAGCTGTTTCCCAGGTGTCTGCAGCACAACACACACTGCTGCCAGCTATGTCATTGATTTCAACTTGCTATTGAGATAACAGGCAATCTTGATGCCACCATACTCAAGCTCTGAGTGAGTGCACTTAATGCCTGCAGGAGCAGCAGAGATGCAGCAAATGTATTGTACATTTGAATATATATATATATATATATATATATGTCATGCAACTGTGTTGACATACTATGTTGACAAACTACATCCAACACAGTTGCAGCAGCACACGAGATATCTCTATTTTGCACAGAGCAGGATTGCAAGATGTGCCCCAGAATAGTTTGATAAGAGCCTGCCCTTATTCAACCCACATATCACGCAACATCCAGCTACATCTTCAACGACAGTCCTGAACTCCAGTATGCAAGTGCTTGAAAATGCAACAAAGGCAAGATGATGCGTGTGCAAGCGTACCATCCATGGCATCATCGATCTGGCGTTGCACTTCCTGGACGCGCTCTTCTACCTCCTCTTGGAATGGCTCCCAGATTGACTCAATGCCAGGTGCCAGAGGAAAGAACACCTGCAAAACCATCATATAAAGTTGCTGTGCATGCCATGTCATCTTGTGCAATGATGTGCCACCATGTAGGTGGAGTCAGACAACTCATTGCAATTAAAGCCACGTGGTGCTATGATGCAGCTACAGCAGCAATGTGCCATACTGCAAGTAGAGCCAGTCACCTCTTTAAAGCGCTCTACAGCTCAGCTCAGAAGCCCTTGACATCTCAGTCTAGAGACTGGATTCTCAAGGTGCACTTCCAAATTTACGCTCACTTGAGATCTATCAATCTCTTACATCAGCTCACCTGAGCCAACCAAGATCTTGAGACAGGGTGCTCAGCCCGAGCAAACCACTCCTGCAGGGCTGGGGCTTCTACAGTACTGCCCCACTTGCCCTCGTACGCCAGCCATGCAGCAGAATCCTGCTGCAATTGCACTTCTGGTCTGTCCTGAGCCAGATGTCCTGCACACTCAATCAGACTCGGGTCCTGAACACTTGCTGCATGAGCAGGCAAGCTGTCGCAGGTGTCGCATGCTGCTCCAGCTGATCTTGTGTTTCATTTGGTGCAAGGTGACCTCGCCATGGTACTCTGCTTGAAACCTGGCCACATGGCAGCTTTGATTCTAAGCAACTGATGTGTCTCTTCTTGCATCGCCCGAGTGTTCAAGCTGACTGAATGCAGTCTTGCATGTGCTAGCAGAGTGATGCTTAGTTCTACAGTCAGGCAGTGCAAGCTGCATGCAATGCATGGCTTTGCAATGCATGCTGCGCCAACCTCTGCAAGCACAAATGCAGCTGGAGACTCAGTCCTGATGGTCAAGCTGTTGCTGTGTTGCATCCTAGCAAGGCTCACATGGTACATGGTGCTAGGAGCTGCAGGCCAGCGTACAATTGCTGCACACCTGAAGGGTAGGAGGAGCCGTTGAGCTCACTGCCTCTGCTCGTGACTTGAGGAACAGCATCCTGAGTGACTAGCACACATTTCTTTGGGTCCCACACCTGCCCTGTATACACCTGTCAAACTTCAACTTTGCACAACAAGACTGCTGTTGTGTTGCCTGGATGCACAAAGCGTGGGATGCCTACGATAGTAACAATGCACTGTGTGATCACACCTGACATGGTATCAGACTGTTTCACAGACTAATGCATTACACAAGGACTGCCTGTGCAGATTGCTCTGAGCTGCAAACAGCTCCGGCAGAAAGAGGCAATGGTAGTACCTTGGCCAGTGCGGTCATTGAATGCAAGGAAAATTCTGGGGATGAAGCCAGCCTTGGGATAGCTGCCATGGCCGTTGAGGGCAACGTAGCTCAGCGGTCGCCCATCTGGTGTGCGAGGTATGCCATTCGCTGATACCCATCGCCCGTCACGATGTCTGCACTACCCAGAAAGTGCAGCTGTCATGTGTCTGGTCATGTGTCTGATCATGTGTTTGGTCATGTGGCTGATCAGGTGTCCGATCATATGTCTGGAGTCTGGTGATGTGTCTGGTGATGTGTCTGGTCATGTGTCTGGTCAACATGACCCACAATGCAAGAAGACAGCAATGTCCGTGATGCAACTATGGCCACAAGATTTTCATAATGGTGATGAGGCAATTCAACTGCGTTGCAGGATCACAAGAACAATGGTTGTAGCAGTTTTCACAGCAACTGAGATGATGCAGCCAGCTCTTCAGCTGTAGCTTTGCAGCTTTACAGGAGCCAGCACCATCAGGTCAATTGGTCTGGTAAGTGGCAGCTGCCCAACGGCACTCTCAGCCTCTGAGTCCAGTATGATGTAGCATGCCAGCTTGAGCAGAATCAACCCAAAGGGTTGCTGGGTTCTGCCAGAAGTTCTGCCAGGATTCTGCCAGAAGTTGCTAACAGGTACCTGTGTGCACTGTAGTAGATGCCCAGCACCTGCCTAGCATCTGGGGTGAGCCTCAGGGTGACGTGCTCCCAGTCCCCATCATGAGCTCCCACCTCCCCGATGTAGATCCAGTCAAACAGCTGCACATCATGACACAACAGGCTGATGTGGTGACATTGGCCGTGGCATCTGGCTGAGCACCTTAGGAGGTCATGTGTGCTAGGTCACTGACCATCGTACAGTCAAGTATGCAGCACTGAAAGCACAGCATGCTATAGCGCAGCGCAGCACAGCACGGTACAGCACAGCATGGCACAGCACAGTACGGCACGGCACAGACCTTGTATGAGCCATTGAAGGCAAGGAACTTCATGTAGTTGATCTCCACAGCTTCCAGCTTGCCCTGGGGATCCACAACTTCCTTCATATGAGCATAGACAGGCACCTGCATGTGTGATAATGTCAGGCAGAGACTGACTGATGCACGGCACAGTGTACACTGATGTGCTTGAGCACAGGACAGATTGCAGCAGGGGTAGAGATGCTGTAACACAGGTGAAGACGACCTGTTCTGCCTTCCTAAGAAGGTCGTCTTAAAGACGTGCTCAACCACCAGTTGACCAATAACAGAACAGGTGACATGCAAACAATAGAGTCACAGAGCTGCAGTGTGGAAGTTGTTGTGTTATCCCCGCAAGTGGTGTGCGCTGATCCCATGTGCTGTAGATGAGATGCATGCCTGATTGATTGCATCTGCTTGGCCAGCTCTGGCGTGAGGGCACAGACTTAGCTGCATCAGCTTCCTCTTCTTGTTGGGCTCCTCATTGAAACGCCCTTGGGCTGCCTTCAAGGCATTGCCATCCAGCTCATCCTGCCTGCACAACACTGCACTGCCCACTCAACAATGCTTTCCCAATCATAACTCAGTTGCTGGTGCAAGGAAGTTTGTCCAGTTTATATATTCAAGTGGCTGTTCAAGGATTGCAGTGTCTGTTGTGAACTTTGTCCTATTGGCCTATACTGTACACTTCTCAGGCTTGTAGCAGTATGATGTGAGAGGAAGGGAGGAGTGGTGCTTTATTGCATGCTTAAAAGTGTTGTAGATTCTGACTTGTGCTATGACTGTGAACAGGGCAGGTTGCTGGTGTTGAGCACTTGTATTCCAAATCAGACTTGCACACTTTCGGCAGCTCTGTCAATCCAACACAGTTAAGTGCCTGGTGTCTTGCACAGCGTGTTGTTGGCGACTGGCGTATGATCATGTACTCAAGAGCGTTGTAGACATGTAGGCCTGCAGGAGGTGCTGACCTTTCAGCAGACTCCGCTTCCAGCCTTTCCTGATGAGCTGGAGCTCACAGCGCTGCAGAAACCACTCCACAGTGCATGGAAAATACCTGCAGGGTCATGTCAGTGTTCTGCTTAAGCCTGCAATGGAGGTGGTCTGCCTCTTGCAACAAGTGTAGTTGGGAAACAACACTTCCAATCACTTTGAATTCCAATGACTCGCATCTGTTTTTCAGTATCGCGGGCATTGTGCTACGAAGCAAGAGTCTAGTAATGCGTGAAAAGACATTCGTACACTGAGGTGGTCAGACCTAGCGTTGTCGGCAATAGGAGCAATACAATGAGGTACCTGAGCGAACTTGTGGTAGCAACAAGACTGTACATAGCTGCCGACATTTACACTCTGCAGATCTGATAAGTGCCCACAAAGCGGCAACACGCCTCGACGCAGATGCGCTGCACCTTGCAGCTCAAGCAAAGCTCGATTCATCACACGCCAGTCTCATGCACACTGATCGCGTTCGTTTTGTCTGACAGTACTTGTTGCTCGAGTGGTAAAATGGAGTGCGGGCGTGGCGTGTTATGTGGTCACGGGTCCGGATCTACTCAAGCTACAATTGACAACAACACCACTCCACACCATGGTGGCAAACTAAAATGCTTGCACTGCTCGTTCGTGTGTCTTGATTTTGAAATTCTCAGTTGTTGGAAGTGTTTCTCTCTCTTGGGAGGATCACGGAATTCTGCCTGGCTCGTCGTCCAATCAGCAGCTTCTGCTAGTTCTCGATCCGTCGGCGCCACTCGTTGTCCCGCGCGTCAGGCTTCAAGGTGGCAATGCTGCTTGTCAGTGCCAGCGTGCTAAGTAGCGTGTGTGCACTATCCCTACTGACCCTCTCAGAAGCATTGGCTGGTGAAGCTGACTCTCTGGTCACCGCCAGAGGCTTGGCCAGCTCAAATAGCAGCAGCACAGCTCAATGCGAAAGTGAAGGTCTCAGTGGTGAATGCAAGTAGGAATCGCTGCACCTTGGCTGCACTATGAGTGACTGGAGTTGCACGTAGTATCAGCTTGCAGTGTGCATGTATTGACAGCGTGAGATCAAGTTGCAGTGTGCTTGCAGTGACAGCATCTGCTGCTGCTACAAAGGCGGAGGAGGCTTTGTTAAGATTACACCTAGCGGCAACTCTTGCAAGCGCAGCTTTGGTGGCTCACAAGTCTGGGTGACCATTGTGCTGGCAGGCATTGTCATTGTCGTCATGCTTGCTGCAAGCTGCTATTTCAATGGGCGGCTTTGCATCTCACCATACAAGCCTGTGTCTCAGCGGTCTGCAGCGCGTTCAAGGGAGTCATACTGATATCTTTGTGCCAATATGCTACCACATCTTGCCCAAAAGCTTTTGCTCCTCTCAGCCCTCAGAGACACTCTCAGCCAGGGCAAACTCATGACGGCCTTGCAACAATGCAGGATGTTGCGCATGCAATTTATGCGACCATGCAGCTAAGCCTGAAGTCTGTTCAGTATTGCAATGTCATACATTTTGAAGTGCATTGGTGATTTGGCAATTTACAGCTCCCCTTTTGCAGCACAGCAAGCAATGCAGCATGAGTTATTTAGTACAAGGCAAAAGTGTATGTGACATCATCATGAAGTTGGGAGGTACATCAAAATGTTCTGTACTGAGACACTCAAAGATGTAACCAAAAGGTAACTGCCTCCATCGATAGCCATTGATAAACAGCTGCCAGCTAGCTTGGGTTGCAATATTCAACTTTAAGGTGCATAGCATCAATATTGTTGCTGGAGGTTTGGGCCCTAAACACAGAACTATGTTTGGCCTGCCCATCCTACTAGTAGTAATTTCATTTACAATTCAGGCAGTGTATCAAACTCTGCTATCTTGTGCTTCTATGTTACAGGGTGTTGCTTATGTGACGAGGCTTTGTGTATGGGATAGAATGCATTGTATGAGCCACAGCGGAAAGCCTTGTACATAGACAAACACTGCATCACAGATGGCACTAATAGCAGTGCAGCAATTAGCACTGCAGAGCAGCACTCAGTAGCGTTGACCATATTACTATTATCTGACTAATTGGCTTTGACTATTATGAAATTTGTTTCGCATGAGACAGCTGCAATTCGTTAATGAAGCTTATCAGTACTTTAGCTGGAGAGTAATACTTAGTGCAGTACTGTTGAAAAGTGTGAGCACGACCGGATGTCAACAAGTACTGTACTCTAATACATTACTCTGTCTTGATGTTTATTCAATTACTTTTATGATTATTCATAGAACAAAACCAACAGACAAGCTCCAATTCCAGACATACATTCTCACCTGCAATTCCTCACTTCAAGCCTTGTAAATACAACCCACGCAACAAAAATGTTTCTGTGCTGGGGTGTGCATGCATTCTAGCAGCACACCCCTTCTAGCGTCACACTTATACAGGCAACTGCTACTATAGTGCTATTGGGCGAACAGACAAAGTTTGCATGTAGATTAATAACTGAGTATTGAGCACTATGTTGCATCCTGACAAGACATGTCAGTGCAAACCCTCCAGGGGCACACGTCATACATATTGCACAATCACCCTGTTTCTCTAGGAGAGCTGTTTGGTAAAGCCTCTTTTGTAATCCTGAACTTGTCAAGAGCATTGATCAAAAAGCCTCCTGTCAATAGGGCAGTGGTCACTACCACAGCAGCATGTCACACCACAGCACAAGACATGCAAACGCACTCTCATATCACTAAGAAAAACGCATACTCAACTGGACTTGTTTGCAACATGGGGCTGCCGCTGCCATCGCCCCTTGTTGTGGAGCGGGAAAATTGGCGCGATTGTCGGATAATCATTATCCCGCCTGATCAGCTTGGTTGACTAATAACAAAGATCGTGGCTATGCCGCAAATCAATCTGATTCTGGTACTTTGGCTCGCAACTCCTCGTCTCCTACTTCGCGTCATCTAAAGTACCAGACTGCAGGACTGCATGTAAAGTTCGAACCGCGCTTTTCCTGCGATCTACCTTGCTCTCTGTGCAGCGCAGCAAGGTCGCGCAGGTGACGCATTGAGTCCGCGTTGTTAAACAGCCGTCCAGCAGCTCTTTTTGCGAGCTCCATTTTCTCCGCAAGGGCTGGACGGCAACCCTAGGGCTGCCGCACCAAGATCACTTAGCCTGGTGCGGTCTTTATCGAGATTCGGTGTCCTTGTATACTACGTGCATGTTTAATTTCGTGCGTAAATCTTTGTGGAGCATCAGCAATGTGTTCAGCTGATTTGCACGTCTTGATTCCGTGTGACAACCGAAGCTGGAAAGTGGAAGGACGTTTCCACCGTCTAGGCAACGCCGAACGCGTCGTTGCTGGACCTTGCGCTCCAATCCGAGACGTTTTCGTTTGACGTGCAGCGCAGTCGGGCTGCAAGAGGGTCTGACCGTTCGGCACAGGAGGTGTGACTTTGTGCCCCGATAGGTCATGGGACTCAGTGGTGGCGCCATCGCTGGCATAGTGATAGGTTGCCTGGTGTTTGTGGTGGCCAAGACAGCATGTGAGTAGCACATCTTCCTGCGTCAGGCTTTGTGCTCAATTTCGCATGCTGAAACTAGGTATTTCTGCTGTTAAGTCGGAACTGACGGTCACCCTGACGTGCTGCTGCCCAGGTATGTTCTACAGCTTCAAGTACTGGTACAAAAGACGTCAGCGCATTTTGGCTGCTAGAAGAGGCAGAGAAAAGGATGTGGAGAGGGGCACTGCTACCCCATTAGACAAGCTCGCTGCAGTACTACACCTAAAAAACAAGGGCGGCAGCAGTACTGGCAGCTCATCATCCACAGGTACGAAGGAGCACTCTTCCTGGTTCACAAACTGCAGCAGCACGGCGCACCAGCTGCAGGCAAATTGAGCAGACCAAGCAATACTGTGCAGGCACTCAGGCAACTATCTTCACTGCTGTGTTCTAAGCATGATTGTGGGCTTGAGAGCCTTTTGCAGCACAACAGCCTCCTAGGCCTGATTGCAAAGCTGGTCACAACCATGCTCTTATGCAATTATTGGGCTTCTTCATTATGACCATTCTAGCATCAGTCGACATCCCTCAACTCAAGCAAGTGCTGTGCCGTTTGCAGCCACATCAGCATCAAGTCTGAGCTCAGCTCAGTCCCTACCTGGTTGGGTCATGGACGCAAAGGATATTGAGATCCTGCAGCTGCAGTCTGGAAAACCTTACCTGCTCGGTGTAGGAAGCTTTGGCACGGTACATCAGCACTGATCACCCAATGCAGCGTTACGTTTATGCTGCTGCTGCTGCTGTTGCTGCTGCTGCTGTTGCTGTTGACCAAAAACCCGTCAGTGAGGTGTGTGCTGACAGCAGACCATGCACACAGCTCTTGCCCATGACTGGGTGACAACACGACTGTGGTCACATATTCATGACTGTTGCCAAACTTGAGGACAATGCGCCTGTAAGGCTAACAAAGCACATCAATTGATCACTGCTGTGCTCAGTGTGTTGCGGTGTGGACGCAGGTATACAAAGCACTGCGGCAGGGTGTCCAACCTGTTGCTGTCAAGAAGATCACCCAGGCTGATGACTGGCAGATGGGCCAATTCATCAAGGTCAGTTCTGCTGCAGCCATACCTTGCGTCCATTTGCCCTGCACAGCATGACTTTTATCACACATCAGCAGGTGCCAGCAGCTTACACACCCAACAGGATGGGGATCAACTCACACAGCTGTGCAGGGTAACATGGGGATAAGCTTGATACACAAAGCCTGTTGAGTATGACAGGACACAGAGAGCAGTGCATTTGTGTAGCATGCCCAGGATACAAGTGCTGAAGGGCATGTTGTTGGTTGCAGGAAATTAATCTGATGGAGAAGCTTTCCTTTGATCGCAACATTGTTCAGTTTTATGGCGCTGTGTTGTCAGCTCCTGCACCCATGCTGGTCCTTGAGTACATGGAGGGCGGGGACCTGAGAGATGCCCTGTCTCATGACACTAAGAATGAGCTTGGGTGGTACAAGTAAGCGCCCTTCCCTTCAAGTTGACTCCCTCTTTGCATGCTGGTGTGAATACAAGTGCTGAGACGGTGGGCTGCAAGATCTGCTCAATTCATCTGATCAACAGTGGGTAGCAAAGTTTCAAATTAGTCCTATTGTGCTGCCAGACATGCTTCTGCTGAGACTTTCTGCTTGCGCTGCATGCCTTTGATGTGTCTTCATTGGGTATTGATGATGTGGTGTGGACCTGCAGCAAGGGCCATCTGATTGCATTGGACATCATCCGCGGTTTGGTCTTCCTCCACAGCAACAAGGTCGTCCATGCTGATCTGAAAGCTAAGAATGTGCTGCTCACCCAGAATGCTGGTAAGCCTCATCTCCTCCAGCTGGACCAGACATGAGCTGCATTTGCAACCAACACATAGGCTGTACATTGTCGCATTGCATACTGCTATATGGGTATGGTCGGCTGACTGTGCACCAACACTAGCCCGAGCTGCTGCCTTGGGAGGCTCCTGTTATGATCGCTGAAAAACGTAATTTTTTCTTTCTTTTTTCTTTTCACCAACATCAGCACATCATCAAATGTTCTTGCAGGGATCTTTCGATGGCATATCTGACACAAGCCATCTGTTTGCTACCAAAGTAAACCGACTTCTGCATGCTGCCTGGCATGACAAGTTGGCACAAGCTCTTTTGGCCCTTCTTTTCTGATGCACATGCAAATTGCAAGATCTGGGCTATGCAGGAACTGCCAAGATTGCAGATGTGGGTTTGGCTAGAATCATGCAGCACACCATGAGCAACACTGCCACTGGCGACCCAGCAGGAACCTTTGCCTATGCTGCTCCAGAAATGCTTATGGGGGAGAAATGGGATGATAAAGTAGGGTGATGTCTGTCTGTATGTATGTCTGTTTGTCTGTCTGTGTCAGTCAGACAGTCCGGTCGTCCTCTATGTGTCTGGCTGCTAGATCATGCTCTGCAGTCGCTGAGTTTTGGGCTTTTGTGCAGCCAACCATCAGCTTTGTCATGGTGCTGTGTGTTGATTGGTGCCAATGTCAAAAACCTCGGCAATGTGCAATGCATCTGATGTGCAGGGCTGCATAGTCGCAACCTGCATCTGCCAAAGAGCTTGATTGACTTTGTGTGGTGCTGCAGGCTGATGTGTACAGTCTGGGAGTGCTTCTCTGGGAGATTGTAACCTCTGATGTGCCAGAGCGTGGCCGCATGCGCCCTGTCAAGGTGCAACCCACAAGCCCTGTTTGGCTGGGCTGTGCTGTGCTATGCTATGCTGTGCTGTGCTGTGCTGTGCTGTGCTGTGCTGTGCTGTGCTGTGCTGTGCTGTGCTGTGCACGTGTTTTGGGACTGGTCACAAACCATATTTTCTCTCATTGACTAGTATATGCAACATTGACTAGTACATGCAACAGGCACGTAAGGGTCTTGCTGTACAGAGTGACGGCAGGCTCGCCCCACTTATGCAAACGTTGCATGTCCTGGGGGCAAAGCTGCAGTTTCGTGTAGATGCTTTACCAGTTGAGTGCTTTGGTCCCCTTGTCATACAATAGAGCCAGGCATCAGGCTGCACATGCTTATTGCTGCCATCATCCTGTATTTGACAGGATGTGAGGCACTGCAAAAGATGGTGATACAGAATTGTGCCGGCAACCATCTTTATTCATAGCCTCATATCTTGTTGCGTACCCTTCATGCCTCATCTTTGTGTCATTGCACAGGCGCCAGAGGAGTGCCCAGAGGCAGTCGCACAGCTGATTGAGCAGTGCCTTGAGAAGGAGGTCAGTGCGCGCCCCAATGCTCGCCAGGTGAGTGAACCCAACTACTTCAAGCATGCACTCAAGCTGGTATGCATGACCAAACACATTGTATTCATGGGTGGTGGCATGGCTGGAAGGCTGCATGACGGAGTCAGCGTCGCTGTTACTGTGTTGGGACCAAGTGAGACAAGAAGCAATCTAGCTAGATGATGCGCAGCTGTGCCTCTTTAGGACCATCTTCAGGACCAGGGGCCTAATCTTGCAAACTCCCAAAGGCTAATGTGGCGTCTGTCCATGCAGGTATACAATGCCATGCAAGCAGTACTGCAGGGCGAGGGGGGTTTGCCTGATGAGCCTGTCAGGGTGGTCAACACTGAGGGGTCCACCTTGGGGGGTAGCAGTGGCACAGACTCAACATTTGACTCTGCTGGCAGCAGAATGTCCCATGTCAGCGGCGGCATGATGTCTTCTGGGACTGCATACGGTTCTCCCAACAACAGCATGGCCTCAAGTGGGATGCACAATGTCAACGGTAATGGTAACGGTGTTACCAATGGCGCCGGTATTGTGAATGGCAACAACAATGGTGCTGCCAGCGGCACTGCAACTGGCAATGGCATCAACACTGGTGTGAGAATCTCCCGCGGCAACACTGCTCTCAATCGCATGTGATGTTGCTGATAGAGGTTCTGAGCATGTTTGGTCAAAATCAAAGAGCTCATGTTTGGCTTTCTCTTCCAACTGGTGGTTTGTGTGGCTGCCAGTCTAGAATCTGGGGATGTATTATGATGTCCCTTTTGATGAACTAGGTTGACATGTCTTGGTTAACGGCATTTGTGGTGTCTGTATAGGCACTCTCAGTACACAGCTATAACAGAAAGTGTAATTGGTTGCTTTGATGATTCCTGCTATCTTTTGATATAATGCAGCTGTGTTTCAAAACCCTCTGAAGACAATTGTGTTTGGGCTGGGTAAGATATTCACAGGCATGTGAATGGCTTGCCATCAGTAAGGGGTGAAAGGTTGGATGCTATGTCTTGGCTTGATAGAATGTGCATTTCCAATGTGGCCTTTGCTTGTTTGGTGCCATATGACATTTTGGCTTTGCGACTGCGACTAGGGGAGAAATTGTCACAATGTCAGGAACGATGTCAATTAGCAAGCTAGTACACGAATTTGTGACGTCTGAGCTTGCCCCTCTTTTGAATAACGTTTCTGTTAATTTCCAGCATGCTGGCTGTGGCGGCCTGCTCGAAAGGTCTCCTGCCTGGAAAATTTCAAGCTAAGGTTCATTTAGTCAGAGTCCAAGTTCGATACAATTGTGCATGTCAAGCTCGTGCTAAACTGTGAGAATCAATCTGTGTTAAGAGCACTGTGCCAATATACAGCACAGCATGCGATGATAAGTGTATTTGCAGGCAATAGTAGGTCTTCCATTTGAAAGCAAACCGGATTCATTTTGCGCTTGGCCTAGACTGTGTTCTGAGTGTCTTCAATCTGAGCTGTAACGCAGTAGTGAAATCACATTAGGGACAGTTGGCTTTGCCTGCACTGCAAGTGACTTTGCCTGTATTGTTTTGCTGATCGTGTCCCAATGCTTGCACAATGTGCGCACACATGCACTGCAGGTGAGGCTGCCAGCGGACTTGAGTAATCACGTCTGACCTCCAGAAGGTGGCCACACTGCACCTCACATGTACACCTACGTTTGTGTCCTCTTAGGGTATAACATCAATGCATTGTGGGAACAAGTATGTGCCGGCAGCTAACTAGGAACATGGGTGCTGCAACTGCACAGTGCCTGATCTTGGCTCACTTTGTCTGTCTCTTCTAAGACAGTTTGCGTGGGCAAGCACCACACTCAGACATGTCCAAATCTTTACACTTGCTAGGTCAAGTGTCTTTCAAAGTCAGGCTCAGTACCAGCGTCTTTTGTCTTCCTCCTCATCAACTGGTGCATACCAAGATGGCTTTTGTACTTGAGGGTTGAGCCTGTAGTTCAGTAAAACTTCTTCATCCTGTATCTGACGAGTGGCCACAAAGAACAGCCCTTTAGTCTGCTGGTCTTGCATCACAAGTTGTGTGGCTTGTTGCCCTCCAGCATCATGGTACATGACGTTTGGCATATACGCCGCCAGCCATGCATCCTCACCTACACCCAAGGAAAGAATGCATTGACCTTGACATGCTCAACCATTCTGTAGTAATCAGTTCTTTGGCTCCTGTGACAAAGACTGGTTGCCGTTTTGTCAAAGATGATCCTGTCTTCAGCCAATTCACGGTGCTGCATAGGACAAATGCCTATTTGTCACAGACAACATGGTGTTGTCTTCAGCCAATTCATGTTGCCGCACAGGACAGAGATGCCGGAGGTGCCAATTTATCTGATTTTGTCTTCAGACATCTTGTGTTGGTGCACAGGACAAAGTGACCAACTCGCTGACCAAGGAGTGAGCAAAGCTGTAGTCAAGCTGTAGCTGACAGGAATACAAATGGAACAAATGACATTGGGCTTTAGGAACAGAGAAAAAAGGCTAAGAAGCCAAATAGCTTGACAGGCAAGCTTTCCTGCACTTCGAGCACAATATACCTTGCTGTGGCTTGAAGGTGAAGGCAGCCACCATGACATTGGGCTGTGTGCCGGCTGCCGGATGGTTTGCATAATGTGCCAATGCCAAGGGATGCCTCGTCTGTAAACACATGATGTTACTCATCAGCATTGCTTGCACCACAGCACAGGCAGCATGGCATTTTCGACTCCAGCAGGTTGATGATAGAACAACATTACGTAATTGGCAAGACACAGCATGCACCTGGTTGCAATATCTCATTATTAAAGCACAGGCTGTCTGTCTGGACACCACCCCCACACATGGCATGTGCAGCTGTTTGAGCATCAATGATGGTTGTGTTTGAGACTCAGGTTGCTGACTCCTGATGGATCATGCACTCTGGCACTAGTAGGCAGCAAGCATGCATCTTCTAAACAGTCACAGAGCTCTTGTGATCCACTTGTCATGTATGCGCCATGTTATGTATAACACATCAGGCGCTTGCTGCTGCTGCTGCTGCTGCTTCTTCAGGCCACCTGAAACCTTGCATTTGTGCATTGTCGTAATGTTGGTACTGTACCAAGCTCTGTGACTCAGTGGGTCTCCAGGAATCTTGTTATCAAGACTTGCTCATCAAGGAAACAGCCACAGAGCATCTTGGGACCCACACCTCTTTCTGGTGCAGCTGTGCCAACATGGCATGATGGGTGTTGCGGGATTGCGAGTCCACATGCTGACTGGTGGGGCCTAGGGTGGGGCGACCCCGGCCCCAGGACTGGCCGTCTATCAGGGCCCCGTCAAAGCGGGCTAGGAAGTAGTCATTGTGTGTGTCAATCTTTGGGTAACCAGGGATTTTCCTTGAAGCACAGCAGCAAGAGTTTGTGTCAGAACATATGGCAAACAAGGAGTAAAACTGTACCAGCATGCAGGTCTGCAGGGCTGTGTTCCTTTCAGTGTGGCCAGGAGCCTGCATTGCAGCACAGCAACAGCTTGCCAGATCGTGCCAGCATACAACAATGCAGAATTGGAACAGACAAGTCAAGCTTGGAATCATCTTGATCCTCCCTGAAAGTGCAAACACATGTGACAAAGAAGCTGATTTACAACATGTACTCTGCAAGAAGAATTGCAGGTGGGGTCAGAACTGGGTGACACAGCATTGGTATGAAAGGCCGAGTCTTCCCGTGAAAGCAGGAGTCACCTGTAGTGCATGGGCTCATAAACAAGGCCTGGGTACAGGCCAATCGCTGTCCCCACAGGGGCTGTTCCCCGCAACCATAGCCCATCGCCTGCATCTGGATGTGAGATGCCTGCAAGGCAACAAGCACTGACAACACATAAGCACAGCACCTGGTGAATGTTGAAGACTAATCAGTTCACATCCAAAGCTAGGACTGCAGAAACCTTCGCTGACTGCTTTTTTATCAAGGCAGTCACATTGAATGGTATCTCTCCCACACTGTTAGTCAGCCCCGCATTGAGCGTGGCTTGGGTTGTTGTCTTTGAAAGCACTGCATATGTGCGCTGCCATGCGATTGGCCGTGCTTCTGTGAAGATTGCCAGTGGCGCTGTCATGAAGGAGAGATCACCTGAGGTTCTGACTTCAAGACTGTACCCCAGCTGGTCAAGCATGACAGCTCCAAGTTGTGCCATGGTAACACATTTCCTGCTGCCTGAGCCAGATCCCTTGCCGGAGACATGATCGCTGCTGCTGCTTTCAGTAGACCAGACATCAGATGTAAACACGTGGTTGCTGCTGCTGCTAGTGTTAGTGCTGCTGCTTATGCGGCTGCGGCTGTTATTGCTGTGAGGAGGGACATCTGCTTCTGACTGATCCTGATTGCCAGAGGTGCTGACGGGTGGTTCAGAAGCTTGTGTGACTGAAGAGGAACTCTCAGTAGCAGATGAAACTGCTGGGCTGGGGTTTGTTTGCGATGCGCTGGCAAGGGGGGTGATATCTGGTCGGGATCCTGAAGCACCCATGGCAGCTGCTAGTCCCCTTGGTCGTCTTGTCTTTGGTGCTGACAGAGCATCTGCATGCTGCTTCTGCCTCATGTCAGCCTGAATGCATGTGGAGTGTCAGCGCCTGTCTGCTCACTGTACTATGTGAATGGATTCGTCCTGTGCTGCAAATCACAACCCTCAAAATTTCACAGGATCAACCTGACTGATTTGGACACTCTTACCATTGTTGCCTGCGCGGCTGCAGGCATAGGATCTCCTGCCTGTCTCAGACAGTCATGCACGGCTGTGCTGACGTGCAAAAACTGCCTTTGAAGTGCCTCAGTAATAGCAGACTGCATGCCCTGCATCAAAGGCCATGTTTGGTAGGCGCCACAGTGTTTCAAGTATTGCTCAACTCCAAGCATGCGTGTGCATCACCTCGTGTCCAAGCTGCTGGGCTTCAGCTGCAAGATCCTGCACGTAGTTGTCGCCAAAAAACCCCCCTGTAGTCCAAGAACAAGGTGATGATGGTGCGCAGGCTGGTTTGGGATTATAACTCAACCTGACGCACACCTGCTTTCAGCCTGTCAAAATGAGAAGTGACAAGATACAGCCTGTGCGTATCCAGCTCGCTCTGTAGCTTTCGTTTGTCAAGACGGTTAAATATGGCTTTGACAGACAGGCGGTCCACCAGCTGCAAAGGCCCACGCGCAACATCAGAACAAAACGGTGCACCAGCAGTTCAGTGACAGCTAAGAGGCCGCAACGCACACAGACCTGGCGGATGCGGGCGAAAGCCATTTTGTTATCTTGCTCGGCTTCACAACATGTCGGCAAAAGTCACGCAAGTGGAAGCAGTCAACACAGCAGTCAAGCTGTAATGTCTCCTTGAACACAATGTGAATCTGAAGCTTCACCAATAAGGGTGACTGTGTTTACCACACCAATAAGGGTGACTGTGTACACCATGGCATCTGTGTGCAGGCATGCTGCTCATGTTCCCAGTGGTGACTGAAAGTCGATCTTGGATCTGCTGTGTACAACATGCAGGCCAGCAACAAAGATAATTTTGGAGGACACGAGCTCTGTTCTGGATGAGCATCAAATTGACACAGGCCCAAAACCAATCCTTAAGCCCAGGCTACAACAGCCACCATGCATACAATCAACGCCATGGAGAAGCAGCTTGACCCACAGTCAGTGCAGGCAGGAAGCCGTCTGTACATAGACCTGGTTTGTGAATTGCAGGCAGGCTCAGTACTGAAGTAAGGCCTGCAAAATTATTTTCCTAAGCATCCAATTGATGAAGTTTCCCCCCCCACATCAAATCTGCACATCTTGCTTGCCAAACTGATGCATTCTCCTGCTGTGATTTATTGTACTGTGTCTCGCCTGGTCCTGTATGCTGTAGCCATTGCCATGCATGAGCTGAACCAGGACAGGATGCCAGCTGAGCACTGATAGGTGCCAGCTGTGCGTCTGTTCATGTGAGGAGTGTACACATTAAATGCAGGTGACAGCAGCGTTCAAGACAAGACTTGCCTTGTCAAGGGAGCAAGGCACTACAGTAACTACTGTGAAGTAATGGAGTTCGCGTGTCAGCACAGATAGTCCAATTCAAGCCCTCACCTTGACTCAGAAACAGCTGGGCTACCGAAACCAACTATAATTGTTGCAGCACAGCAGCGCGTGCATTTTGCATAGTGCATTGAGTTTTGCAAGGAATGCAAGTGCCGTCTAGACCATTGTGAGCATCACGAGTGGGCCATCTGTAAGAACACTGAGGACTTTAGGCTTTTGAGCAACAGGAGTCCCAGGTACAGCTGCATGCTTTCACAGCTGCATGCTTTCATTCTGTTACAAGCACACCGAATTTCTCAAAGATAGCTTGCCAAGTCATGCTAGAACGATTTGTCGATTTTCCTGCCTGTGTACGTGGCAACACTGCGAGATTGGAAACAAGACGGATGCTCCGTCAGTGGATAATTTGCCTCGAATTGGATCGTGCTGCAGACACGCAAAAAGCCCAAACCCTTCCACATGTGATCCGTTATCACGTCTTGTGCAGCAATTAGGCAGGAAGTCAATGTGAAGAACACTGTGAATGTATGGCTCATGCAGGCCCGAGAAGAAGATGAATGTAAAGGTCCAGTCAGATGCCATGTCTTGCATAGTACCAACAGCTACCGGAATTCGGACCCGTTACATCCATGCAAATGGATCGGAGAGCGTTCACGTTGCAGCCTTTGATCGCTCAGGGCATCTTGCATCCTGGTGAAAATCGACTGAGCTGCGCTGTTGGCGGTATTGACTACTATGCAGGCAAGATGTCGTAAATGTCTCCCATGCATCGAATTTCGTTCCGCCACTTTTACAGAAAGTCGTATGCGGCATGTCGTCACATCCTTGCCAATCCTGCCACCGTCATTTGAGCGTGTTTGGGCGATCTATCTCGGTTGTTCAGTCTCCCCTCCACAATGCCTCAGCAAGGCATAGAGCACACCAGCGACTCATGTCATGTAGATTTGCCGTACACATGCAATGCATTTGGCACAGTTTGATCCCAGCAAATGAACAAAGCACATGATGAACGGCGTGCTGAAAGAGTTTCGATGCCATGGCGCAGATCTCGGAGCTGGCGGGGAAATAATCTTTGAGGGCACACAGTTCAAGAGTCCTTCTGCATTTTCTGTACACGTCAAGCGGAAGCAGAACCCTGGCAGAAAAGCTGACGATGGCTGGTAAATCTTCGCTGCTCCCAGTCTGACTCATGACATCCAATGCAAAAGGACACAGCGAGACTACTGAGGCTTTATAAGGTCAATTCCCTCATGTGCGTCATCTTTTGCTGCAGGACTAGCGTGAAGTACCACAGGGGAAATTTTGCTGAGCTTCTGGCTACCTTCAGACCTGAATTGGAAAGGATCAGCAATGGACTGGACAGTGTAGAAAGTCCTGTCAAATCAGCAGGGACCTCACAAGCACGCTCTGGTCGGTCGCGCCCCAAACGTGCACGTGCCAAGCCATCCTATCAGGAGGAGTCAGTGTCTGATGAACAGGATGGTGATAGTGATGGCGAAGTTGGTAACAATGGTTATCAGAGGGACTGGCAGGGGGGTGCTGCGCCTCAGCCCTATACAGCATACGATGATGATGGCAAGACGTGAGCTACAATCCTCCTTTGAGCAAGCAAGAGACGCTTTGCTGTCTCAACATAAAACAAATTGGTGGACCTGTTGCATTTCAACTTCAGCACAGCATGCGCCACGGCATATGTTCAGGCATGACTGTGCATGATATGCACAGAGTATGCCTTGTGTACAACCTGCTGCATTGCAACCTGGCCCGAGTCATTGATAACATATTAGCAAGCCATGTCAGTAGCCCCCGTTCACATCTGACCGACTGGCAAATCACTATAGCATAAACACATCCACGTTGTAGCCAATGTCAGCATGCTCACATATGCTTTATGTTCAGGTACAATGAGTACGAGGAGCCACAGCCATTGGGGAATGAGCAAGTTAATACCTTGCTGGAAGAAGAGTTTCAAAGGCGACACCTGGCAGCTCATGACCGGCCTGCCCTGCAAGACTGTACCGAAGAGGAGTTTGAGGCTGACCTCTGTGAGTTCCTCAGGCAGCACCAAGAACCCTCTCTCGCTAAGGCAGTTGCTGAGCACCGCATCACTTGGTAAGCCAGTAGCAGATTCCTGTCTTTTCACACTCTGTACATCATACAGTGCAACGCCATTCTGCAACAGTAAGGACTGTTCAGACTCTTCTTCTGCTGCTGCTCTCCCAATGCATTTGTGCTACCAGGTATGCTGGTCCAGTCAGACTGGTCTACATTTTGCCTGTTGTTTAGCCGACTTTTGTATGAAATGCCTCTTTCACACAAGAAACAACTGCTCAGCATGCTGACATGAGGGTTGCTGCCCTTCAGACAATGAAGCAAAGTATGCTAAAACATGTCAGCTCTGCACTGCATGCCCTGTGCTGTCATCAACAAGCTTGGTGGCAAAGCTGCAAACATCAGCACCACCTCATGCAGCAAATGGCATGCAATCTAGCAGACACTAAGTGACCCTGACCTGTTGCCTGCAGCAACAACACACCTCTGGATGTATTTGGTCTGTACCGTGAGGTGGTCAAGAGAGGCGGTCTGGCCCTCAATGAGCGGTATGATGAGTCCAATCGGTGGTGTGGCAACATCAACTTTGCTGGTCACATTTTCCCCAACATGCGCAACTTCACCACCAACCACAAGGCCACCTCCATAGGAAACCAGCTGCTGAGCAACTACAAGAAGTTCCTGTATGCCTACGAGAAGTGTTATGCTTCTAGGGACCTGCAAGGGGTGGTTGTTGATGAGGTGAGGGAAATGACTGCTGTCTGGTCATCACATGGTACAGGACCCAGCGACTGATGATGACGAACAGATGCATGCTTAGCTTCTCGGCAGGCTTCCTGCCTAATGCATGACATGTCTTATGCTGCAGCTTCACTGCTCATGGCATTTACTGCTGTCATGAAGCCAAGCTACTCAGATTGCTCGTTGTCGTCTAAATCTTTGATCAGATTGTCACATGCTGGGTTTCAGATATTCAGCAGCACTTGCAATAGGTTTACTTACATGTGCATACCTAAAGTGTCAATCACGCTGAGCAATGCGTGCAACTATGTGTCACTGACTTGCTATTAGTTGCAGGTCGGGCACAACCCGTCAGCACTTGACTTCCTGGCAGATGTAGCAAACAGTGCTGGAAATCATGTAGCAGGCGAGACCAGCAGAGGCACTGCAGCAGCTGCTGTCTCTGCAGGCGTGCAGCCCATCAATGGCATCCTCAAGGTGCGTCAAAATTGCTACTCATGGTAGAACATGCTTGCATGCAGGCACATAAAATTCACAATCACAGACTGCTGTACCCTGCAGCTGCAACACAGCTGGGTTGTTTCACAGAGCATGACAACCTGTGCAGCAATCTGCTCATGGTAAATTTGGGGCTGGACGACATGGAGGCATTGCAGACGCAATTGTCAAGAGCCAGGCAGCACCCTTGCCAAGTTGCATGCCACCTGCAGGCACATCAGCAGTCTGACTAATGCATGTCCTGAGCTTTACAGCTTGTTGAGGGTCACTGACACCGCATGTCTGCACATGTCGCATGGACATGACTACTGCTTGGTGTCAGCCAGACATGTGACCTGTGCTGGGTGTGCTGATGCCGAGCTCTTGTTTGACAGGGTGAGAAGACGCAGCGGCGGCGCAGCACACAAACAGGCAAGCGCACGCAGTCCGAGTCTGCAGCTCCCAGTGCGGCTGATGAGCCCAAGCGGGATCGCAAGAGGGTGCGCATAGGGGTGGTCAATGGGCCCTCTGGCCAGCATGTCATTGCTGCATTGCGTAAGCTGGAGAAGCTGCCTGGCAGGCCGCCACCTGGCACTCTGCTACTGGCCCAGGATCCCCGGAGCCTGAACAGGTCTGCAAACAGCAGCTGCATAATCATGGGCATGAATGTGCAGCTAGGTGTGTATACTGCAGCTACATAACAGCTGAAGTTGCGTGGGCATGAAATCTGCAGCGTCAACAGCATGGTATGACCATATGCTAGACTCTGGCACCTTGCTTGTACCCGTTTTGCTGCATAGCATGGTTGGATGAGATGATGATGCATGTGTCTTTATTGTCAATGACATCTAAACCTAGATTGGTCTGCTGAGATAATGCTGCGATTGTCTATATTGTCACTGATTGACTTGTAAACCTAGCTTGGTCTGGCTAATGCCCTGTCTAATTGTGCTGCCTCAGATGACAAATTGACCACATCTGTGCAGTCACAGCAGAACTCACCAAGCTGCTTTGGCTGCTACACCATGTGGTCGTTGCCAGACCTCAGATAGTCTCAGGGAAGCCATGGACATGAACACCCTTGACATTGCAGAATTACTACCCCTACTGCCCGGTCAGATGTGCGCACTGGACAAAACAATGACAACAGCAATGTTTACGCTTTCCAGCTCATGATGAGCTAGGTACATGCAGGGCAAGCCCTGTCTCTCCAGCGTAAATGGACAACGTCCATGTTATATGTGATGATATATTGTAACATGATGAAGCAAAGGTTGGCCTTACAACCACTCATGGCTGAGAAGAGCCCAAAGCGACGAAGTGTAAATCCATGCTGAGTGTTGCAGGCACTGGCCTGTGATGGTGGGGTGTGTGGACAGCCTACCACAGGCTGTGGCAGCTGGGGGGTCCCTGCATTGCGGGGGCGACAATGCCTTTCCCCTGAAGCTGAGTGAGGCCAGCAGCAACTCCAGGCCTGACTCTGCTCTGCCTGTCATGGCCCTGGGTACTCAGGTATGGAGCAGTCTCAACATGGCATGGTCACTCTATGCTGGTGTCAGTGCATTGTGTTCTCATAGTGTAGGGCTAAACCAGAACACATTCCCAAAGACCTTGTCTGTGGGTTGATTGCTGACGATGCATGTAATCAGGTGAGTTGTCATCAAATGCGTGCATAACTTGCCAATGGCTGCGTCTGATGCAAAAGCTATCTGACTCCAAAGCCAGCAAGGCACGTCTTATACAGTGATGCTCATGTAGAGCTGATCTGCGTCTTGCCATGCGCGCAGTCTCTGGGTTGGGTAGAGCAGGCAGCATGTCGACCCTATACAGCCTCAGCTGCTGATTCAGCTCTGGTATCAGTCATGCCAGAGGTGGCTGCCGGTGGCTATTGCCCAGGAGAGGACTCAGCCTCACATGCTGTTTGTGCACGCGCCCTCAAGCTGGCTGCCCAGTACCAGAATGTGAATGACTTGCAACAGGTGTGTGTTGGGTTTGTATTGGGCCATCCCATGTCTGCGATGCTTATGCTGGTCAGCACCTGCATAACCTCATTGACTCGTTACACCCTACGAGCAATAGGGCTGGAGTTGTATGCATGCAGGATTGAGCACAACAGTGATTGGTGTGATGTGCACAGCTCCCACTGCCTGGTATTTGTTGTGTACGCTGGCTGTAGCTGTGTTTGCTGTCAGCTGCCATGTCTTGGTTCTGATGACATGCAACATGCTGTGCGACTACCTCAAATCTGTAGCAGAATCACAATGCTAAGCAACTTTGCAGCCTTTCAGCTCTGAATTGCTCTGGTTGATGGCATCTTGACCTCATGCTTCCCAGCAGATGGCATTTGGTCTATCCTATAGGCCTCTTGATTGCAATTAATGGAATAGAATACCATATCGTACCATACCATACCATACCATACCATACCATACCATACCATACCATACCATACCATACCATACCATACCATACCATACCATACCATACCATACCATACCATACCATACCATACCTCCACTCCACAGGCTGTACAACCCCATCAGCTTCTGCCGCTGCATGCAAGCTGCCATCATAGTGCTTCTTGCTGAAGGTCTTTGCCTCAAGCATGGTGGAGGGGGCCGGTGCATACCATGTAGCCAAGAGGCTGTGTGACCTGGAGGGCCGGCTCCCCATAGACAGCGTCATGAGTGACAGCTTCCAATTCTGGACCACATGGCGCCGCCAGCTGTGCCGCCTGGACAGCGCTGCAGAGCTCACGCCTCAGGTTGGCACTGCTTAATCTTAGTAGTAATAATAATGCTTTCTGGCTCATGATGAGCTAGGTACATGCAGCGCAAGTGTTGTTGTCTCTCCAGAGCAGCCTGTTCTGTGCATCCCTATACGGCCTAATAATACGACAGTTTTGACAGTCAGCATTGCTTGACCCTTAGCCACCAGTACACAATACGATAGTTGCCCTGCAGCACTTTTCATCCTAGCCGTGGCTTTCTGCCATCCAATGTGGCATGACCTGTTGAGCTCAGCTCTGGTGACACATGCTGCCTTGCTGGCTGAGACAGTCGACCCTGCTGATGGCATAATCAGGCTTTTTTGTTCAGCATATGGCACGTTTAACTTGGGCCTGTTGTGTTGACAGGCATATCAGGGATAAGTATGACTTTACAGCACCCCCTGAGTACTGATGTGACGGTGCTGAGCACAGCCTCAAGGGTTGTGTGTCACCCCAAGCTTGCAGCATGTTCTTTTGCACTCTGGTGTTTGACTCTACTCCATGACAGAATACGGGCACAGCACCGCAAGGCAAAGGCATGCTGTAGTGAAGAAGCTGCTGCACACCGAGCTTGCGCCAACTGCATCACTGCACACTTGAGCAAAGCATGTCACCAGACTGTTCATCAGCAATGCCAATGACGCCACGTCATGCACACCCCTGAGCCTGCATTGCTCGCTCGGCTGCTCCCAAGTCATGGGCCAAGTCGCGGGCCAAGCCAGGTCGCATGTGTACATGTTGTCAGCGCATGTTAGCTGTGTATGCAGGTGTTGACCCTAGCGCATCATTTGGACCCCAGCATACTGCGGCGGGGGGTCTCAGCCGGGCTATGGGACGACCTAAGACACTTGCTGGATATGCTACCCCAGCAAGATGCGGAGGGGGAACCCCGCCTGGGTATGCTCGCCCCACAGCGTGGGCCCTCCATACTGGCTGCTGATGCTGCTGTCACTGCTGTTGAGGTGAGGCTGTGTTGTACATTGTGATGGTGAGACCCATGAGAGACTCACTGGCAGAATAGAAGGTGGGTGTGTACATGACAATGTCAATCATGTTGTATATAGATTTTGAGACGCAATGCAAAGCGTGTTTTTGCCTGTTGCAGCTTGTCAGCCCTAAAGCAATCTTGCATCAATGGTAGGCTCTGAAATCTGCCACAGGCTTTAGGAGGACTGATACCCCTTGAACTGAAAAGGCTACTGGAATGGTACGAAGATACTACATGTCTGCCTCGCCATCTGTGCTGGCGGTTTTCTCTGACACGATGCTCAGCTTGGCCATTTGCATTCTGCACCCGTGGTCCTTTCTACTTCGCAACACGTTTGTATGCAGAGGCAAAGCTGGCCGACATACCTCCATTTTGTCGGTCTTCAGATGGCATAAGTCCTAGTCACAAACTCTAGGCGTGTGCTGCAAACCACCTGCATACTTATGTTTCACTGAGATTCCAAGCAGCATTTTGGGTGGAGTTGCCCAACATGAATCAAGCCAGTCAACTGTGTCATGCAGCTGCATAGCCCTGCAATGCGTGTGCCTTGTAGCCAACTCCCATGTGGTGTTCAGGATGCCATTGACTGGCGGCGACTGAGAGTGCTATGGTCCCCCTCACGCATTGCCCACCCCTCACGCCAGCCCTCCCAGTCCCCAGGGCCTGTTGCCAGCAGCCCTGACAGTGGCGGCCGGCAAAGCCAATCAGCCAGAGGCAGGGCTGTTGCAGAAGGCCCCACCAGTCCCCGACAACAGGCAAATCAGGTAATGACACTGACCTGATGAGGGATGTTTTGGGTGTTGCAATCTGGTGTGTTGGCTCAGCGGCCAACCCCCCATTGCAGAAACAAGCTCCAGTCATGTCCTTTTAGTATTTTGGCACTTGCCACATGCTCCTGCACTTGTCATCTGGTTCAGCAATGGCTGCAGCAGTCATCTGGAGGGTCAGGGACACTTGTCCTGCATGCACAGCGATTGGCACTGCTACAGAATCTGGTCTACAATACAATCCCCTTTTTTTGAACTCAGAGTGCCAGTTAGCCAATCAGAGCACACCTTATTAGCTGTGCATTCTCTCTCCATTTCCACATTCCTCCATCCATGCAGAGACTATCCAGAGTTGCGCATGCATGCATCCATCCATTTGCCCATGTGTTTTTTGCCTCGTGCATTCACTTGCCTGTTGGGTTTCTCCATTTGTTCCCTCGTTCATCATCAAACACATGCAGCAGGCTGATGGGGCAACAGATCAAGCAGAGCGCAGCAGGCATAGCATGGCCCCCTCGCAAGTCTCAGCCCCTACACCTGCCCGCCCCAGTGAGCCCCCTGTCACTAGCCCCCACCGCCAACTGCCTGGCGCTGCATACCCACCTCAGGACACTGCTGCACCTGCTGGAACTGCAGAAGCAAAAGAGAACGAAGCGAACAACTTTCCCAGGTATGCACAAAAAGAGGAACATGATCAGACCACATCACATGTCTTGGTATCATCTGATCATGCACAATGCGCAATGTTGCACAACCAAATGTGGAGCTGTGCTACACCCGATGTCAACAGACTTGATGCATCTGTTCTGTGACTGTGCTGCTAGCAGCAGAAAGTCACATGTTGCCAACAACTGACCTTTTACACATATGATTAGCAAGTGACCAGCTAGATGTAGAGTATGTGCGCTACCAACTGTCATTGCCAGTCTGCAGCATCCCCATCTCTTTTCTGTCCTGCAGTGCGTGTATAGCTGCATGCTAAACAATTATCATCATCTTGCTCAATGTTCATGCTGCTTGAGAGTGTCCATTTGTGCCTGCAGGGGTGACCATTTGAGCGGGGCGTCTAAGGATGCCCCATCCACCGGCAGTGCTGCTGCCCACGGACCCCAGAGGGCGGCCACCCCGCCCCTCTCACAGAGCGAGCCATCTCAGCAGCATCAACATCCCAGTGCTAAGCAAGAGTCAGACGACAAGGATGCTGTTCAGTCTGGCATACACCCTGGGGCTGTTGCAGACAACAGCCCCATGGAGTCATGATCTTATGAGAATGTTGATTGAATTAAGGATGCTGAGAGCCAAGAGTCAGCACCATTGTGATGCAGGTTCACATGCTGCTCCAGTGTAGTGACGTATGTGTGCATGTCATGATGCTGGGCATGTGTCTGGCTTGTGCCAGAAACAGCACTGCACACCATGCTAAAGACTCTGCAGCTGATCATCTGTAGGGGGAGGTGCCATCACTACATTAAACACTGGATGCCATGCCAGACAATACCTAGTGCATGAATGGCATTGTCATACCAGCATGCTTGGCAAAGGACCGCAATCAATGCGAAGTGGCCAAGGTGTTTTACAGCTCTTACTCCATTCTCTGGCACGCACTGATGCATGGTGTACTTTGTCAGTTGTAGCAATTCACCCACTTGATATGCTTCTTGTATATTTTCTAGCTAGCACTAGTTGTATATGAATATGTGCTTTGTGATCGTGTTGGTTTGTTATCGTCTGTAGTTTGTTTTGAACTTGTACGCAGGTCTTTTTTTATGGCTAGACGAACTGCATGGGCGTATGTATGATATACGATGTACTTGATGGGGAGCAAATGTAATTTGATACACAGTTTTGCATGCGCTGACATTGTCAACGAGATTGAGGCAAGTCAAGATGATGAGGTGCATTTGCTGCACAGAAACCAGTATCCTTCTATTTAGAAACCAACTGCAGTAGCTAATGTACCAAGATTGCACCCTCACCGTCGTGCCCATCTGCAAGTTGCAGGAATGTGATGAAGTGCATTTATGCTCAAATAACAGGTTGTCTTTGCTTGCATACACCTCGAGGAGCATCCTGACAATGCATGCTCAGCACAGGTTGGCATTGCTACTTGGCCGTTGTGCCATCTGCCAATTGCAGGAATGCGGTGAAATGCATTCGTGCTCAAACGACGGGTGATTCTTGCTTGCCAACACCTCCAGAGGCACCGTAACATTGCATGCTCCATAGGACACAGCACACATTGGCATGCTTGCCTTGCACAACAATGCAGCATGCTTCCTGCAATAGGGCCTGGTGGTCATGAAGCAATGCATGTGCACACACCACAGCTGTTACCGCAGCATGCTCATAGACTACTGCCATGACCTGTTACAGAAGAGATGACACAGCTATGTCTTCCTGCTACATCAGTGACACATTGACCATGATGGCCGCTGCCTGTACCGCAAGCTTGTGCAAACTCTACTCTGTATGTCTACTGCATTGTAGCCTATGTCCTAGGTGGGCCTTGCTGTCCTGGGGCTCTCTGCCCTGCCTGGGCACCCTGCTGCTGCCCTGGGGCACCAGGTGCGCCTGGAGGGCCCTGTGGCCTGTCACCACCTGGCCTGTACCTTGGGGGTGGAGCTCTGTTTCTGCGGTCCTTCACTGATCGCACCCTCACAACCTTGGAGTGGATAGCAGCTGAGACACTGTAGTACACCTTTCTGTAGATCTTGGGCAGAGCATACCCTACAACAGACATTTGAACGCTTCAACGAGACTGCTGTAGTGACCTTGAAAGGATACTGTCTGGTCAGACCACCTGGTACAGGGTGCCAAAGCTTAAGACGCTGTAGATGTCAGCTTGCGTCAGGCTGACGTCAGCTTTCGTGCTGGCAACTGGAAAGCACAGTGCCAACCAGCTGAATGCACTGACCTTCCAAGACAGAGGCATCCTGAATATCACGAATGGCTGAGGCATCCACAATGTTTCGGACAATGAACCTCTTGATTGCCTTGTCTTTGGGTACCAGCACACCAGAAGACTCGCATCTCACTCGCTTGACCTGCGATTGCCATTGTAACTCAACATCACGGTCCAGACTTGACAGCCCAGTCGATCAAGTACAAGTACGAACACAGTGAAGCTTACATGACCACGGCCGTGCTTTGCACGCCCATTGTTTCTTCTTTTCTTGGTCATACTGCCGTGCCTAAAAAACCGCACAGCCTCACGAATCAGAATCAAAGAGGCGGTTGATAGCTTCAGCGTTTACCTATAGCCTCCACCAGGGCTCTTAGGGTCGGTGAGGCCTTAGGGTTTCGCACATACGCATCCGTAGATATTCGGATGCGCACCGAAACCAACATTGTTCGCCCAAACGGTGCATGCTCTCCAAAACACTTCTCTCTCTCTCTCTCTCTCTCTCTCTCTCTCTCTCTCATACACCGGCAACTGACCATTGACCGTGAACCTTGAGCCGATCAACTACATGTGCCGAAGCAAATCCAGCCAAGTTTGTTGTAGCAGCAGCAAGGACCGGAACCAGCTTTTTTTCGCTTTCGAGTGATCTTTCCGTGTAGTCGAAGCAGACCCCTCTGGCTCCCACACTGCGGCATTCAGACGGTCAGATGAAGGAGCCAGGGCCAAGGTGAAATCCACAGCGTCGTGTCAGACGTTTCCGACCTTTTTCTGGCACCGGACGAGTCGCTCTCGTCGTTTCTGCAGGGACAGAAGACCCCTATTTGGCACCTCTTCGCACAGTCAGGTGAGCATGAACCTGTCGCAGTCTGGCGATGCGGCAAAGCATTGCAAGTGCAGGCAGTGACCAATGTTGAAGAACGGCATCCACAGGCAACAGCGTCCACCTCTGGTGTGGACCCTGAGAGTCTGGAAAGGGAGAATGATCAAAACATAGATAACTTGGGACAGCGAACTAGCCTTCTGCGGCAGGTGGAATTGCGGTTGCAGAGCATATGCCTGCTGGCATACTATACAGAAATCAACTCTTTTCATGCATTGCCACAGGTCACAGCTGGTATCAAGGATGAAGTAGAAAAGAGTCATAGGGCACTGGACTCCATTGTGAGCTTGATACCTTCTTGTGTCTCCTTTGAACGGCAATGTAAGTTTGCTGAAGATTATGTTTACAGCGTGCGTGGCTTTGTTGCTGCAGGCAGGCGACATGGGTTCTGCTCGAATGGGGTTGGGAGCCACTGTGCACAGATTCAAAAAGGTAAGTTTCACGTAGCTTATCTTAAGCACTATAGGTTGCAAATTCTTTCAGTATCATTTGCATCAGCTCAAGGTGGTAAAGACATGTGGTTCAGCAGAATGCTAGAAGACAACTCTTGTTAAAGTGTTTTACAGGTTTTTGAAGAGCCGCAGAAGAAGCAAATGCTTTATTGGGTTGCAGCAATTGTAGCCGTTCTGTTCATATTGTACAATCTCATCAAGTATAGCCGCAGGTAACAGGACAGGCCTGTCACAGGGTTGTGATGTAGAATGCATCGCCTTATGGTGTGGAGTTGACAAAGCACGCCACAATGACCATATGCATGCCATGATGCTTTCCACACACTGCAGGCATATATTAATGCTGCAAAGACACATGCATAGCCATCACCATAAAGTGTGCTGTCTTGTGCCTATCACATTTTCATCAGTCTGCAAAAAATGCTGGTTCAGCTGGCTGCGTCAATACAACACATTAATAGTTCCAGAAAGACACATATGTTGCAGAAGGGCAGATGCATTCCTGCTACTATGTATCTGTAAAGTAAATATGATAGCCATTTGAACACACCAAAATAGATTGTCTTGGATGGTTAGCACATGAACATTTTGCTGTGTTATAACCGCTCATTTATGTTGCTGTATGGCAAGTCTGATTGCGAGGTCTGCATGTTGGGCTAATTTCAGTGCATCAGCAGAGCTTTCAGAACTATTGGTGATGAGATGTTCATGTGTCACGAGAACACAAACATGCTTACATGTGCTCCTGTGACTGCAGCACCATATGAAGAAGCAAAGCCAAGGCAAATTCTACAATCAGCAAACAGCCTGAGCCGTGCAGGTTAAACTCAGCAAAAGCAAGGTCAGTCAAATCATATATTGGCAGAACACCGAAAAACTGCAAACATTTGTTTCTGAATTTGGCAAACAGTGGCAAATGAATCAATGCACACATACAGGGCCTTATGTCATAGTAACAGATGCACAAGATGATTCAGAAAACGTTGTGCAGCGCAAAACGTCTTGATGTACACAAAAAGAGCGTACATCAATGCCCAAGCAACTGAACACACAAATTCAACCCATAGTACACTCCAGCCTGACGAGCTGACTTCAATGATAGCGCTGATGCTTCACTTGCTTTCCTTGTCATGGTCTAGTAGCATGTGACCAGATTGAGAGTTGTTCTTCAGACCTGAAATCTCCCCTCGCAAGTATACATTTTCCACCTGCTTTTCCCTGAGTTGATGCTCAAGCTCTTTTACTCGAGCCTACAGATGCACACGGCCACCTATCAGGTACAACGTTGTCCCAAAGGTGGACATGCTGCCAAAGCCTTAATGATGTACTGAAGGTTCTGAGTCTGTCCAGCAGCTTGTATGACAACATAATGGTGTCATGACATACCAAATAGATGAGCTGTCAAACAGAAGCAGGAAGCAGCATACCTGCAGCTTCTGGTGATTGTCCAAGAGTTCAACCATCCGGGCAGTCTGTCCCTCCAGCACTTGACGCAACTCAGCATCCCTCTCCTTCTTTCTTTCCCTGCAAAGGGATCCAGCTCCATCAAAAAATCCCAGACAAAATCTGCAAATGGCAATCGACATCGCAGACCATCAGATTACCTGTAGCGCTGCTGAGCAAGCTTGTTTAGTTCCTGCTGCTTGATATTCCTTTTTCGTTTGCAAGCTGCTGATACATCTCCACAACCTGGCAGACAGGCTCCACTGCTGTCGTCCCCCATCCCGCAGCTGTTGACGTCAGCTGATGCAGCATGCTGCAGAAGATGTGCAGAAGCACTTCTGGCTCCTGCTAGATGGTTTGCAGAGCCATTGGGAGCAGAAGGCCTTGACTGATAAGGCAGCTGAAGTAAAGCCTGAGCTGCTGACTGCTGGGAGAAGCTTTGAAACGCTGATGGCTGCAGGCAAAATGTGTGTAAGTCTCGGCTGACTACACGTGCAGCAGAGTTGAAATGTGTTCTTGCCTGTCTGAAAGCCTCACTGTTGGGAAGAGAAGACAACCCCGCCGAGTTCTGGGCAATTGCTTGGGACAGCAGTAGCTGCTGCCAAAGCGGGCCGGCAGCTGACACGGGGGCGACGCTAGGCGCCGGAGAGACCAGTTCCGCAGGCTCGGATTTCGCTTCGTGCGTCATGAGATGGTTTTTCTACGATATCAAGTTGGCTGCGCCTGATTCCACCCTGTTAGCCACTTTCGGCTTCAAAGCCTAGCGGAAAAGATGATATCAAAGGACAACTATCTGTAATATATGTAGCAAGACTTCGACTATGTTACGTCGGTAACATGGTGCAGCGCTTGTTCAGCCGAGATTTAGCTAACGTTTGAAGCGAAGATGACCGAATTAGCATCACCAACACCACCAAATCATGACGTGGTTGGAAGTTGATTTGATGGGACTGCGCATTACGTACGGTAACGGCTGGGGATACGCTCAGGGATACGCTGTCGGAAACCCAGGCGGAAAGCAGGGCTTTGCTCTCGATAGCAGCACTCACCTTTCCATGATAGATTGGATCTCAGATACACGTTCCCAAGGATACACTAATTTGCAGAGCTTGGTAGAATGCCTGAATCATAGAGATATTGTGTCAGCTATTCCCCTTTGTGCCAGGGGAATCCACTGCAGCATGTCAGTATTTGCGTACGGGTGCATCTGTGAGCCAGTTAATGGCGCTGGTTTCACTTGAAACTGCAGTTATACCCAGCAGTGAAGGAGGTGGCTTGCTGGTCACCGCTGTTGTGCGCGCACCTTGCGTCGTACTTTTTGGACGGTGCTCGAGTCAAGCTTGATCGGCCTTGACCGCGTGGGTCTGGGACACTCACGATGGCAAGTTGTAGACGTGCTGCAACACACATAAACCATTGACCTCGTGTGTCAGCAGTACCAATTTGCTGTCATATGCAGCCTCGAACATGTCAGCAACAGTCCAAAAAACACCTTGATACATCACCCCTCATGTCAAACTGCTATTTCAGTCCATGTTGTGCCCCATTGCACTGAGACAGCGTGATATCACTTCAGCCTTGCTTACTAAAGGTTGTCATTACGTCATGAAGCTTAGACATGGGGTTTGGCAGTGTTGCTGACCATCAGTGTCTCACCAAGGTGCTTTATTGTATGTTGATTCAGGCACATATCATCACAGGTAGCTAGCCAGGATATCCTATAGGCTCCTACCTTTGACAATCGCACTCAACTGCGTTGCTAGCAATCGCCCAGCATGTATATATCCGGGCTAATCTAGATCTAGACAGACAGCCTGGAAATCTTGACAGCAGTCTGCTATTGCCATGACCAACACAGCTGGCCAGTCCGGAATTCATGGCTGGCATGTTTGCCTGGTGTGCAGGGTACAGTTGTGTTACAGGGTGACGCTTGTACAAGTAATTGCCTTGTTGCTATCATTAGTTTGTTAGGCACGCACCAAAGCTCGCACATAAAGTCACACACAATGAGCGGTTCCAGAGCTATATATATCCTGACAAGGCATGCATCATGCCGAGACACAAACTGGTGAATCAAGGGCTGCATGGTGGCACCGCCAGTGTGTACTATCATTTCATTGGCCACTTGAGCTGGGTTCCGGGGCAGCTGCACCGCTAAGATACACCGAAAAGGAAACGTAGGCAAGCATTGAGAAGTTGTTGCAGTTTCAGTATACTAAGATGGGCCACGTAACGCCAGGCTTTACCACAGGAAAGCCTTGAAACTCCAGGTGTGACTCGTTGCGCCGTTGTTACGACACTGAAGTAATGCACGACGTCAAGCTTACGATAGTGCTTGCATATGCCGCAGGGTCAGTTCAGGACTTGACTTCGTGACTGAGCAGGCATGCTGCAAGCGCCCTACTTAAAAGCCGAAGTTTGCAGCGTCTTCAAACCGGCTTTCTGTCCAACAAAGCGTCCGCTGGTGGTTCACAGGCCATGTAATGCCTTCCGCTTGAACCCATCTGCTCCACAGAACAGCATATCGCGCTGTCAGCGAATAGTGGCACAAGGTTTCTTCGACAATGTCTTCAAGCGCGGCACCTCTCATGCTCCTGAGCTCGTGAGGCTCAACACAGACGAAGAAGGTGGCTTAGCCCAGACAAGCGCTGACTTGTTCGGTCCTTTGGTCAGTCACCAGCCTGACCACGCCCTTGTGATCACTCCAACTCTGGATAGACCTCTCAGCACGCAAATCACCAACATCGAATGCAGGCAGTCTTGCTGGTTGGTTTTCATGAGCATGAGGTACAGGCATTTCGAGGCATCATGCTTGACATGGATGCAGACATGGTCAAGGTAAAGTAGCAGCAGCAGAAGGATGTCACACCAAAATCCACCACTTGCAATGGACAATGCTCTATGGACATGCAGTGACCTTTGCTTCATTGCAGTCATTAATTTACTGTGCTTGCAGATCATCATATGCGACCAGCACATGTTCAAGCGGACGCTCAAGCAAGCTTTGGAAGCGCCAGGACACATGCACACACAGGTCAGGTCAGCTGTCAATATGTGCATGTTATGCTGCATCTTATCACAATCGTGTACTTGCGTGAAAGCCACACAAACATTGATGTGTGTGGAACTCAAAAGCTAAACCCTGAGTTAGATGTGCAGTCAAGCTCTCTGCACCCCCACCACATCTTGCCTAAAGTTGTACTGTTGGGAGATCGCAAGACCTTATGCAGGTTGTACTGAAGAGCTGGTTGCCTGACTTTCACTCGAAAATGTCGTGAAGGGTAGCAAGCTTTTGTACATTTGCTTGACAATTGTGGTCATATGCATGCAGCGCGTGGGCGAAAGGGCAGTGATCCTATCAGGCATGAATGCTGCAGAGATTGGTGAGATCATTGGGGCCTACAGAGATGCAGGTACAAGCCAGCTGCTTGGAACACACCCACATGCACATGTTTGAAGGCTGTAGTCACCACTGGACACGCATCCTCCTGTCATGCTCATGCAAACTTTCTGTTTAAACTTAGCCTTGTCAGGCCAAGCATGGGTTGCACTGCTAAGCATAGCCTGTTGATGCAGGCTTGCCAGAGCCAGTTTGGGCTGCAGCTCTAGCTGCAAATTGGGACAGGAAGATCAGTGACCTGGTGCATGACATCTACGGCGACCACAGATATATGGTAACAACTGATGCCACCCTGTCATTTGTTGTCTGCCAGTTGCATCGTTGCAGGCAAAACTTCAAAGCTGCCCTTGATACGTGTCTATCTGCATTGTGCTCATGGTGTTGCTGAATCATTGTTGCATGTAGGAAGCAAGAACTTTCTTGCTTGAAAGACGTTGAGTCAACAGAGCCTCACAGATCGAACATCACAGTTCGATTGCCTGATGCAGATGGAACGAGAGCGCAATGCTGGAATCTCAAGTTGAGAGCATGGCAGAGCACGCAACATGTTTTAGCTGCCTTTCATCAACTGTGTTCCTTCTGGCATTTCACGGACAAGCAGACATTGATATTATGCAGAAGCCGTTTGCTATGCTTCAGGGCAGACACATGCTGTCAGAGGCTGCCATGTGTTCACGCATGCATGTGTTCAAATTCAAACTTTCTGTCCTGGTGTGCATTTGTTCCCAAGTTGCCTTTAATGCTGTGGTGCAACTGGCTGGCTGTGGTGAAGTTCTCTATGCATTGTTTTCATGTGTATGCAAGGTGTGCGTGGAGTTTGCATTACTTCACTGCAGTACGCTACACTGTATAGTATATACTGTGCAGCACTAGTACTGGCATCCCTGAATACTTGTGCTATAATGCATGTTTCATGCCTTAGCTTTGGCTTGCTGCTGCCAGTAATGCTTTTGGTATTGCTCGGGTGTCATGAAGTCTGGGTCACTGTAACTTCTCCAGGAGAATGTGTGGCAATCCAGACACAAAAGCTCACTCTCCCACTTCTTCTTCTGCCTGCACCCGCATTAGCATCAAACACAAAGTCAGCACATGTGACTGTGATGCAAAACATTCTTGCCTAAACATATACGTGATGTCAATTCTGCTGAATGCTGCAACCCACTCTGAGTGCTTGAGCATCTTACCATGTCTGTATGAAGTGGTGTTCCTTGGTGTTAAACGCCATCACACTTGAGACATTTGGGAAAGTCGTCGTTCCGTTTCCATCTGGCGGACCACTCGTCCACTGTCATGATCTTGTAGCCGTGGCCGATGGATGGGTTAATCTCAACAGGGTCCCCTTGCATGATCTTGTTCCATTCTACTCTGTGAACCTTTGCTTTTGGCGTTACGTTGAGCTCGGTCTCGATAGGAGCTCTTAGATTCTTGTTGTAAAGTACATCGTCAGGCAGAACAGTTGGTCGCTTCCTATTGCGGGACATTCCTCTTGCGTATGAGGCTACGGTGCAATGAGCGCTCGGTATGCCGTTTGAGACTGTCGATGTGAGCGTTTCGTCCTGCCGAGGCGTGAGCGTTTCGTTCTTTCAAGGGTTCTATTTTGCTTCTCTAGGGTCTTCCGGGTCCATGCCTACGATATTCGTTTGCTCAACTTCAGTACAGCGGTGTATTCGGGCCAGCGTTGAGACCGTACCGAGCAGCAATGTCGTCCGCATCTCAAACCGCAGCCAAAATCGCACAGAGAACGTACAGGGACGCAAAATCTGCCAGGGAGCGATGGGTTATTAAGGAGGTAAGCATCAAAAGGGACCCTGCTTTTTGCTGCTGGAACCGTCTTCTTATAGCCTATCACAGAATTGCAACATAAAGCATAAAATGTTGTGCCACGCAGGCCTACCCACTTTACGCCACAATTGGACTGGGATGTGTCGGTGCTGTTCTTTATTTGGGTCGACTTGCGTTGGGTCCCGACACTATGTGAGCTTTTGACACCCCTAGCTCGTCACAAGAGCGGGCATGGTAGTAGATGGTTGCTCCAGGTGGCGTCACTAATCGGTTCCTGTTCTGCAGGTGGGACAAGACAAGGCGTGCATCAAGTGACAAGGACAAGCCAGAGGATATTACCCGTGGGGAGGCATACCACAACCATGGTCTTAGAAAGGTCAGTGCCAATGCAGCGGTGTGTGGTATAGATGATACACAGCCCTGCTACGTCTCATTGGTCATGCAGATAGCAAACTGCTGACATATTCACAAATCATTGGCAGCTTATGCTGTTGCGTAATTGTGGTGCACCAATGTCAAATGCGCCATGATTGCACTCACTGTGCACGTCATGTATCTGATATATTTGTGCTCCATGCAGTTCCTAGCTGGCAAAGGCACCAGCATCTTACCAGACTGGAAGGTAAGTCATTGATGATGCTGTGGAATGCAAGTATGTTTAGGCAGCATGGGATGTGCTTACTAAACATGATGCAACATACACTACATAAAGTATAAGCTTCGACTTGCATGTCCATCGTGTTGCTGACCACCAGAATGTGTTTGCAGTACTCAGCTAGGGATGATGATGAGTGACATCAGTGCGCATTCAAGGCCAAGCCATAGCGTACCATTTGCTATATATAACAGGGGTCATTGTCAGCACAGTGACGCAAATCACAAAGTCAGCAGAACTTCGTCGATTTGTGTCTTCCTCATCCAGCTCTGTTACGGACCATACAGTAGGTGCAACGTCCCCTATCATGCATACCCCATATGGTGTTTGTCAGTGTGAACGCATCGTTCAATTAAGTGATGATCCAGTGTGATTTGTACACCATGTGTCAGCTGTATGCTTCCAAGCTGAGTAATGTACAGCAGTTCAGCCTGCTGATATGAACCCTCAGCAGTTCAGGCTGCTGGTGTGAACTCTTGATTGAACAATGTGCAAAACAAGGTAACATGCATGCCATATGGGTACTCTGCTGATATGGGTATAACCACTAACACAACCTCCAATATCAGCTCTACATGCGTTGTGCTTGCGCTCGTGGCCAGCCGTCAGGACTTAGCCTCGCCCCAACAGTCAGCATGGTCGTTGTCTCAGCAGCTTTTCAGTCAGCGATTCTACTCTTCATTTAGGTAAATATATATATTTGCCTAACTGACTACTGACCTTAGGTTATTTTCTGCATTATGTCAGGATATGTTCATAAGCATAGGGTTTGGGTGTGTGAGTAACAGCCTCCGAGGCCTCCTAGGTGCATTTCAATGCATCGCGCAGCCTAACACAACCTTGCTTGACTGCATAGTGTATCAGATGCAATATTTCTATGATCCAGGCATTTTAGCAAGCTCTGCAAATTAGTGTATCCTCGGGAAAGTGTGTCTGAGATCCAATCTATCAAGGATATGGCTGTACTGGAGCTTTGCTGCTGAACACCACAGCCAAATTTGATCCACATCATTCGATTGATCTCGCGAGTCGCATGCACTGCTTTTTGGAGTTGCGCAAGCGTCTGAATGCAAATGTGACCTGACCAGCAACCTGCATGCAACGTCAGACAACAGGACAGAGCTACAAATTTGGCTTTAAAGGCGACAACCCTAAGCATACCCTAATCATACTGGTTATGCTGCTTTCATGTTCATCAAGGCACGGGTGTGGCCGGCTGACTCACATTTCTGGCGTGCGAGCTGCATGGTAAATTCTCTGTGCTGCAATGCAACACCTAAGCTGTTGACAAGGGAGATAGGGGCACCATGATGCAGGGCGGAGCAGCCACCAGGGCTGTCTTCGAATAGCCCCTGCATATACGTTCCGAAACCAAGTCAAAAGTTGACAGACTCCTGCGCGCAACATATCATGGCAAGCAAACGAACGCACGACGAGGCATTTGCCGGACCTGCAGACGATGCAGCACCCCAAGCAAGGCTTCCAAGGGCCACGCAAGAGATTGTGACCTATTTTGAAGAGCTTAAGTCGCACTTCGACGGTCTGGACGATAAGGAGGAGCAGTCGCTGCTCGTTGCCAATGCGCTTGAGGAAGCCTCTGGGCAAGAATGTGCCGTGGCTACCGACCCTGCTTGCAGCCGGGTGCTGGAAGCCTTGCTGCCAGCTGCAGAGCCTCAGCAGATAGCAAAGTTCTTTCAAGCTGTGCTGAAGGGTGAGGGACTCATGACTATGGCTAGCAGGTGCGACCATCTGCAGTCAGTCTCGCATTTGTACCAAGAGTTCCTGAACTTATTTTTTTCCCTGCTTCCTGAACCTGTGTTGCACAATTTGCAGTCCTTTTGGGGCGCATGTATTGGAGGCTGTACTTGAACAGCTCACCAATGCTCAGCAAGACTCAGTCGATGAGGGCCCTGCAGTTGAGGAAGTAAGGCTTTCAATAAGCTGGCTATAACGTACTGTGTGAGCAAAGCCAAATCACCCATTTGGTAGGCTACCGACAATCAACGAGGCCATGTTTGTGTCGCAGCTGCTGACAGAGGCATGCAATAGCGTGTGCGAGCACCTGTTTGACTTCTTGACCAACCGTTATGCAACCCATGTTGCAAGAAGGCTGTTGTGCATCATCGCTGGCCGGAACGTGTTGCCTTTGGCTGCCAAGAGCCAGAACAAGGTGTGTTTGCAATCACTACCTGTTTTGCTTTGCTGAGCAATTTTTGATCATGCCCTATTAGCTCTGGAGTTCTTGTGTGTTGCACATGCCAAGGTACGCTGAACAGAGGTGATCGCTGCAACAGCATTGGAGCGACCCTGCAAATCAAAAGTTACAAAATGTCAAACTTTGCATGGTGGTCAGCATGCATGCAGAATGTTCAAACCATGCTCTTCATGCTGTTCCTGTTTTGTTCAGGCAATTCAAATTCAAGCACTGCTGAGTCTTCTGCTGTCACAAAAGCAAAAGGCCCTATCCTATGCATGCATGACTGGCTGACCAGCCAAACAGGACTGGTTTAAGATTTGCTTGCTGTGTGGATGGAAAACTGAAGACTCCAAGTTTGCTGTCTGTACTGCAGAAGTCCAAGGGAGGAGCCCTAGCAAGCAAAGTGGGACTGCTCCCTTGCAAGCAAGCAGCTACTCCAGATGTTGCTTTTCCAGACCTACTGCACATGCTGGTTGACACATTGCTGTCAAGTGACTACATCAGCGCCTTGCACGAGCTGATGTATGACCAAAATGCAAGCCCCTTCATACAAGGCATACTGACCGCCTGCGAGGGCAATGGGTAAGTCTGCGTCAGATTCGTCTACTGGCTGACAGGCTGTGTACTGATGTCTGGTGGTGTTAAAGTGGTAAACTGCACCAAGTTTTGCATAGAGTCACATCTGAGAGGCATGCTGTCTCAACAATGCTCGTGGTACCAAACAAGTTGTGCACTGCTTCAAGCCTTGCAAAGAAGTTCAGATTTCAAGCTTCTGCTGTCTTTTTATCGCAGACGTGGGTTTAGGTTGTGATCAGAGATGCGCCACAAAACCGTTTTGTTGCATCAGACTCATGTGCATTGTATTGCCCATGTTGAAGACTGACATTAAGCATTGCTTGACCCAAGCTGTGTTGCGTCTTCACTTTGCACAATCCAGCAGCAGGTGAGATCCGGTAACACCATCTCTGTTCTCAATTAGGAGGCTTGTGACTCAGTTGGAGGGCGTTTGGCTCAAATGGAAGGCATGTGTCTCAATTAGACGGCATTTGACTCAGTTGGGAGGCATTTGACTCAACAAGGAGCCATTTGACTCAGTCGTACGCACTTGACTCAACCAGGAGGCATCTGTCTCAATGATCTTGCTGGCACAGCCTGCACAAGATGACAGCTGGCTTCGGTGCTGAAGGCATGTCCTCCATCCTCAGCCTTTCATTCGTGTTGATACGGCCAGGGTTTTTTTGTCTGCAGGGAGGCACTGGAGGCACTCATTCCTGCTATGTTGGGAGCACAGTCAGATGCAGAGGAAGGAGATGACAGCCTGCTGCAGGGCATCACCAGGAGCAGCTTTCAAGGCATCATGCAGGACCGCCTCAGCAGCCACGTCATGGAGGTGATTCACCAGCGTCTGCACCAACTCTGTCATGAATGTCACAGCAGATGAGTTTTGCAGTGATTGAGGCAAAGCCCTGGGCATTGTGAAAACCTGTCTGAGCAGCCACATTCCAGATCTGCATCACCTGCTTCTGCGTCAGGGATTACCCCTGACGTCACAAACATGGTGAGGGCCTGGAAACCTGCATCAGAATTCCCTCATGCCATGGAAGTCAGTCATCTGCTGCTGCATCAACTGCACCAGCAACTGTTGCAGCAGCTTCCAGGATACATCCCATACTGCCTCAGCAGCCATATCATGGAGCTTGGGCATCTGCACCTCCACAGGCAATGTGAAGATGAGATGTGAAGATGAGGAGGCAGGAGGTGCATGCCATCGCATGTCTTACAGCGGCACAGTTGCAGATGCACCGCCTACTGCCACAGGACCTCACAAGCTTCAGTGGCTATCACAAGCTTCAGTGGCTATCACAAGCTTCAGTGGCTAACACAATCAACACACCTGTCCTCTGGGCTGTGCACATTTATCATTGCCTGGCCATGGCGGAAGATATGGCCTACAAAACTTCGAAAGCTTTTTGTCTGTCATGCAGGTAGTCTTCGCCGTGGCTCCCCAGCCTCTGCTGGAGGAGTTCTACTCCTCCTTTCTGTCTGGCGACCTGCCTGCCCTTGCTGCCCATCCATCAGCCAACTTTGCCCTTCAGGCCTTTCTGGCAGCCGCCAATCGCTCGCCTTTGGTGAAGACGCTACTGGCAGAGCTGAAAGGCAGCTTCAAGGAGCTGCTGCAGCGGCGACGCAGTGGTGTGGTAGCCGCTTTGCTGGCAGCTTGTGCTAGAACAAGTGCTGGTCAAGCTGATGCCAGCAAAGCAATTGGTGCTGCTCTTACAGGCCTTCATGATGAGGGCAAGGTGAACAATCGTGCTGTCTCGTGCGCTGCAATCGCATATATTGGGTCTTCTCCAACCTGTACAGCTTGCCTCGCTGCATCTGGCAACCAATCAGATTGCCTCTTTGCAGAGTTGATGGTGGTGCACATGGCAGAGTCTTCACTGGCTGTCAATAGGATTGCTGAATCTAACCAAATCATACAAGTCATACCCAATCACATGCCACTGGCAGCTCACAAGGGTGATCAGGATCTTGAAACACCCAAGAAAACCTGTGTCTCTTATAGGCAAAAGGTACCTAAAAACAGATGTTTCTGTTCTGGAATGGAATCTAAACAGCACTATGAGCATACTGGTCATACCTACTGCAACCTTCATGCATCACTCATCTTGATTGTCAGCTTGTTGCAAAGTCTGGTCATTTGCATGACACTCATCTGCAGTGTTTGCCTGTATGCAGGGCTTGGCCGAGACACTATTGACGCTTGACATGCCAGGGCGCATTTGTGGGCCCAACATGAAGCCAGGGCAGAGGGTCAAGCTCTCCCCCCTGGGCTGTGCCATGCTCACCACCCTCCTCTCCTTCCCACAGGTGTGAAGCCATGTTCCAGCCTAGTCTTACTACAGCCTGTTTGTTTCTTGTTTTTACACAATTGCATTCGATTTTCTAACAAAATCCAAGATTTTGTATGGTGTTGTCCCCTTGCCACAAGTCTGCAACCACAGCGCTCTATAGATGCTGCTAGCAGCCATTGAAGCAAAGTAACAGTGCTGGCTCTATAAGTGATCATGGCCTATTGACAGCCAGTTTGGTTGGGGAAGCTTCAGCTATATGCCCATGTGGACATCTATGCAGGAGTTTAGTCAAGCTTTTGTGAGCAGCATTGGGGACTGGAGCCCCTCAGAAACCCTAAGGGTGGGCCAAGACCCTGGCGGCAGCCGCGTCTTGGAAGCTTTAGTCAACGCTGCAGCTGCCAGCAAGGCCAAGAAAAAGCTGCTGAGGAAGCTGAAGGGCATGTGGGCCATCTTGGCTGTGGAACCTGGAGGCAATCATGTCGTGGAGAGCTGCTTCATCTGGGGGGTGAGACTCTTCTTTTCCCAGCATGTTGACCTCATCCTTTTCTCCCCTGCTGTTCTTCTCCCGGGGC
>JAABUP010001104.1_pt1 | contig 57358 bp, 80 predicted proteins | sample 5559201 | NCBI WGS metagenome assembly JAABUP01 (sample SAMN10711887, study PRJNA513373) | rock metagenome | isolation source: Antarctica rocks | place: Antarctica | reverse complement strand
CATTATGCACAGACATGGCATCAGAATAGTCTCAGCAGTGTTGCTAGGTACCAACCCTTGCAGCCAGAATATGTCCTAGCACCTTATCTTTCAGCAGTCAAGGGCTTCAAGAGCCGAAAACTCATCAACAGATTTAGATGTGGATGTCATGGTCTTCATGTAGACACTGGTAGGCTTTTGCCACTGGCACAACAGGTGCCTAGAGAACAACGTCATTGTATTTTCTGCGCTTCTGGTTCAGCAGAGGATGAACATCATTTTGTGTTTGATTGTCCGGCATATTGTGCCATCAGGAACAAATTTACAAACATATTTTGGGGCCCAGCCCCCACACTGTCTTCCTTTTTTACTCTACATGATCCTAAAGTCATAGCTAGGTTTTTGAGGGAATGTTTTGAACATAGGAACACACTGGTTGCAACACAAACTGGACATAGCCTTGGGTATTAGCTTAGAGTGTGTCAGGTGTGAACATTATGTTTTCATAAGTGCTTAGAACAATTGGATATTTTGTTTGACATTTTCAGACTACTGGTCCAATGGTCATGGTTGGCCCCAAGACCTTAAAATCTAATGAATGAATGAATCATCGTAAAGATCAAGCGCAACAGCATTCAGCAGGCTCAGCCGTAACCGCCGAGGCTTTCACGCTGAACTGTTGTCACGCGCGCTTAGGCAAGATAGTCACCAATATGGGTTTGCCAACATTAAGGGCATAAGTCAGCTTAACTAAGAGGCGTCAGGTCTGAAAGTCTGGAATTGCGCAACCAATCTTAGCCATTGTTCGTGCCCGTGATTGAGCAAGAGCATCGCAATGCAGAAAACACTGATGCACACGCAGCGACAAATGCCAACGTCGTTCAGCGCATCCTGCCAAACTCACGCAATGCATGCACCCCTGCGATGCTCCTTTTCTCAGCACAAACAAAGTTGGATCGCGCGCAGCTTTGATAGCATACGGCTGCATAAGCGTGCGGCAAGACGCTCCAAGGTGCGCAGCTCTCGTCTCAAAGGTACAAAATGCCTCTTTTGCACCTTGCATCAGCCGAAGGCTTGCTTTCCCAGGCAAGTCGAAGCAAATGCTCCTCAACACAAACCACAGTTGACCGAGAGCTGCCCAAGCAGAAGCATCCAGGCTTGGTGCTGACAACAGGACCCTCAGAAGCCTGGGATCACACTGCAGTCGGCAATCCTGTGGTATGTAAGCAATTTTCGCAAAGTACGGAATGTATTACAGGGCGCAGCATTGCTGCGTGTTGTTGCTCAGTTGATGCAGCTGATTGACAATGGGAAAGTCTGCACCCCATGTATCCTGGCAAAAGGTTTCAGCGCCTGTTGTTATCCAGGCCACAGACAATGTTCCACTTGCTGCTCCGGGTTACTTTGCTTGGATTCTGGCAATTGTTGGCACATCTCTGATTTTCTCAGTCTCTGTTATTGTCAACAAAATTGCATTGTTGCAGGTACGTTGCTATCTTGGAGACAATGAGCAGAGGTGGTATATGTGGTACTCTGGCAACAATTCACCTGGAAGGGCTGTTGATCCTATCTCACCCTGTTCAGGATCAACAGGTTGGTGAATCACAATTTTATCATGCAGCCTGTCATCACTTTAGACACAGAGTATTGCACACCTCATCATCAGGAGTAAGCAGCAAACATGGTTGGTGCTTAATCCTAACGACGCAGCCTGTGCTTTTGCAATGCTGCTGTTATGGCAAATCAAACACGCCAGGTTCCAAGTACTCGTGCTGTTGATCCTTTTGCTCGTTGCTGCCTTGCATGTTGCGCGACGCTGACATTCAACACTGAGTATGCCAGCGCAAATGTTGCATTTACCAGCAAGCATCACCATGTAGTGGACATGACACTTAGCAGCCATTGCAAAGCTGACATGATCCTCACCCTACAGCGTATACTGCACGCAGGTGTGGCAACAAGTAGTAATGGAGTAGACTGGACAAGAGTTCCTTCAGCTTCTTCAGCTGCCCCTTCAGCTACAGCAGCAGAAGACAAGAAGAAGAGTGGGCCAAAGGGGCAGGGCTGTGTCATGCAGCCTGGGGAAGACTGGTGGACATTTGACACCTGTCACATGGCAGTTTCAGATGTCCAGGTCAGCATTTCAGCCAGTCTGCAAGCTGCCTGGTGTACACATCATGATGCCCAGTGTCATACGTAGCACTGTGTTTATAAGGGGTCAATTTGCAACAACATCCTTTTGGCAGCAACAAAGCATGTATGCATAAGGTTGCTCACATCGATTCTTTGTTGTCACAATGTCCTGCACATACGTCTCATCTGAATTGGTGACTGTAAAGCATTGGTATTTGAAATGGCTGGTTGATTGTATTGGTGGGTATGCAGATACTGTCCAACAATGCGGTGGCCACAGGTGTGGGTGTGTACTGGATGTTCTACTCTGGAGCCAGCTTTGAGGATGTAGAAGCACCAGAGGGCTTCCCGGGCCTGCAGCCACATGACTCCATTGAAGGCTTGAGGTATGCATCTAACAAAGAGCATGATTTTCAAGAGTTTGAATACAATAAGGCAGAACACTTTCAGCACCCCTTTGTCCCCAGGCCCAAAAGCCCATCCCCCTCTGAGTCTCTGTCTTGATTTTCCCCTTGCAAACATTTCATGGCACAGGAGATCTCACATCCAGCAGAGTGTCAAAGTGCTCAGGCATGAATTGCGCTCTGAGGGGTCTGTCATATGGGTCAGCCACAATAGCAGCCTTCTGTCTAAACCTTCACACCCAGACCCTTGCTGGAACTGTTGTACCCGTCATCACAGCTGTTACATTGCGTAATCTATGCACATAAAACAACACTGCCATTTAGGTCAACCAGCTCAGCCCACAGCTGGCTTGAGATTCCCTAAAGATCATGTCAAAAGCTCAAAATCTGATAGCGTAAGTGTGCATGCTTGTTTGCTGCTGCTGCTGCTGCCGCTTCAGCTGCTACTTCTACTGCTGTTCTTGCTATTAGCCACTCTGATTTGGTCTTTTATTGCAATGCGCAAGGTGCATCCTACATTATGTGGTTGGATTTTCAGCATTAAGCCCTCGGTCTCTCCACTACTCAAAAGGCGTCTCAGCCCTGCCTTCAACAACTCAAGGAGCAGTCCAAACTCATGAAGTGATCACTAGCAACTGTCAGGAGAAACATGTTGCTGCTGCAATGCAAACAGCAAAGGATGTTGCAGCAGCTGCTACTACAGTGCAAGCTGAAATGGACAGGGAGCAGCTTGTTTCTATTCAAGAATTTACATTTTGTCCATGCAGCAGCAAGGAGGTCAACATCATGCATTATTCAGCTGTGCATGGATTCAGCTGACAGTCCATACAGCACAGCTGGCACGGACATCAGCATAACAAGCATGCTTGCTTCAGCTCAGTCTCTGTATGACAGCACCTTTGACACACATGACAGCACTCCAAGCACAGCAGTCGGCAACATGGGTGTGACTCCAAGCATGAGAGTCCCTCCAATGCTGGTGATTGGTGTGCTTGGGGTGCTGTCATGTGTCACAAAGCCGTTTGTGTGATCAGGACTATCTATCATCAGCAATCAGCACCCCTAAAGCGTCAGCACTTTCAGGGCGCTTGGTTTGGCAGGTGCAGAACTAGAACCATCTCTGAACAAGGGCGGACCGTTCAGCAGCCCTCGTAATGCAATATAAAAGGCAGAACAGCTGCAGAACGACACCCCTTAAAGAGTCTTGTCAGGTCAGACGCGTACAGCCCAGATCATGGTCTTGCATCTGACTGTACAGACTGTTGAGAGGTGCCCCTCTGCTGTTGTCTTGCCTATATGGAACTACTGTACTGCAGCTAGCAACACCAGCTACTGACAAGCAGCTTCACCAACAAAACGGGCCAGATTAGAAGGCAGGGAAGTTGCCTGGTCTGCCTGCCAGTGGATTGTCTTGCCAGCTGCACTCTGGCAATTGCCCATGTTCTCAAACTAGACGTAGCTTAGGCCTTGCATCTCCCAGCAGACTCATGTCAGCATGTGATTATCTTCAATTTGACTTTAGCGTCCAACCACACTGTGAAGAGGCAGGAGTCAAGTCAAAGATAATCACATGCTGACATGCGTCTGGCAGGAGACGTAAGGCCTGAAGCTACGTCTGGTGCAGTTGGACGCAAAACATAGTGTTACATGACCCTGCTGTCACATGTGCATGTTGATGGAGAGGCTGCATACTTTGTCATAAGCAAGACAGGCTTGTTTAAGATAAAGAGTGCAGGCACTCCATCAGTTTTATCGGTGTTGCTGTTGCAAATCTGTGAGCTGTGTCATATTAATGCTGCTGCATGAAGTCATGGACGTGACTTTGTAAAGCAGCATCATCATGATACACAACTTACAGCTATGTAACATGGGGTGACATGACATGCTGACTGGTTCCAGCTGAAGAGATCATGACAGCCTCTGTCAGCTGCCATGAAGCTGCCCAAGAAGAGCAATGGACCAACCAGAAAGGCGCATATGTGCTCACATCCCAGGCAGATGAGCTCGCCGGCCTTCTTGTTGCAACAACTCACCTGCAGCGTTTTGAATTCTACTCGAGCTTCAGGCAATCTCGCACATGGCCTGTTTTCCAGCTGACTATCACAGTTTGCTGCCATGATTGCTCACCAGCTTTCAGTTCCTTTGGTGTGCTGTAAAGTTGCACGACCACATGTTTCTGGCAGTTTCTCAAAGTCACGGTGAACATGAGCAGCATACGGCACATAGCTTTTCACCTACTGTTCCTATGCTAACTCCATGTGAACCGTGCCTGTTAGGCTGCATACCCATGTGGGATTGCAAGACTCCACCCCATAGACTGCATTGCTCAACACCTACTTGCAAGAAATCTGCCTCTTGCACAATCATGTCAGCTGGAGTGACAATGGCTCGCAGATATACTGCTTGCCATGCTAGGCTAGTTGCACAGATACACACTGTGAAATAAATCTGGAATGCTGACATGTCATGTGTATCACATGCATGTTTCTTTGCGTCACAGATTGGTCACAGCTCAGGTAGTCAAGCCGCACAGTGTCTGCTGCCAAACAACCTGTGTGGCCTGAGTACTTGAGCGGTGGCCCAGCTATGATGCAAAAAACACATGTGTGTGATACACATGACACATGGGCAGCAGAATCGTGCCTGCTTGCGGCCTCACTGAATTCAGGTCCTGGAAGCAAAGTGCATTTTATATGTGAGGATGAATTGTCTGTGTGCGTTGCTGCGTCATGGTTGCTGGTGTTACACAGAGCACATGATTTTTTAGGTGTCACGCAGCAGGTGATGAGTTGCCATGTGACGCTGAGAGCGTCGTTTTTTTGCAGTATTGAGATTTTGAGTGTTGGAGTAAAGCCTAAACCATGAAACCACACAATCATAGAAAAATGCACTTCATATTCCAGAAAGTTTGCATGGCGTCTTTTGTATGTTGCCCCTTCTTGCGATATGTGTCTGTAGTCTTGCAAGAAGGGTTGCCTATAGCAGAAGTCAAGCACTGATTCAAGAACATCCACTTTTGGCTGTTGCATATTCCAAATTGTTGTACTCACACAATCAACATCCAATACAGAGTGGATGTTGGTTGTGTGAGAAATTAGACGGCATTTGCCTTTTGGCACACAAGTTGCAACCATATGGGACATACTCTGCGTCAACACGTCCTATCCTGCCTTGCAGCTGTAGCTGCTGTACACAGACTGCTGATGCCCACCACCACTGGGATGTCTCTCAGGGCTGGCAGCAACTCTTAAAAACATAGAAATGCAAGTCTTGATTTGTTAGTGCAAAGTCTTTTTTGATAGATCTTTTGAAAGTTTTCTGTAAACACAATGTCGCAAAAGAAGATTCATGGAAAGTTTACCATTTTTTGTTTGTAAAGATCAGTGATAGAGATAACAAAAAATGGCTACAGAAAAAGCAATAATTCAAAGAAAATGGAAACTTCACTCATTTGCTGAGGGGTTTTTTACGGCTTTGAAAGTAATCCCTGCATCAGTAATGCCATTGCAACTCAGAAGCAGCAATTCCCCTTGCGGTACATGCCCATGGTCTAAGCTTGAGCTCACAGCATCAACGGACTGACACTGCACTGACAATTTGCAGAAGATGTGGGATGCTTACTAGCAAGTCTGCTGGAACTCTATAGCACCACTTTGAATGAATAAATTTCATGTCCTTGGACAGGCCAAAAGGCAAGCCTGCTGGAATTTCACACTGCGTATGAGCTTAGGCAAGTCTACTTGAGTCAACACAGCCATACTGGTGTTGACTCAGGTGAAGTTGCCTAGGCAGTGCACACTCTTGACAGGCTGCTTTTTGGCTTGCCCTTAATGTGTCACTGACCCCCCACTTTGTGTCACTGAACCTCCATATTGTGTCACTGACCCCTCTGCAATGTGTCACTGACCCCCATAATGTGTGACTGCCCCCCCACATATGTTGTGTGACTGACTCCCCATATTGTGTCACTGACCCCTAATTGAGTGTGCAGAAGGGACCATCGCTTACTTTGTAAACTGATGGCACCTCATATGCCACACTCAGATAGAGGCAGGCCTATGACATGGGGAAGCTGACACATAGCCCAGAAACCTAGACACGAGGCATTGTGTAGCAATGTCAATGCCTGTTAGTCATCCTTGCTGTTTGGTTCACATGGCATTGTCAGCATGTTTGCACAACATACATATTTATTGTATATTTGATTTTTGTATATATTTATAAATTTTGGGCAACATGTCTATTGTATTTACTTGAAAGCGGCCACTGTAAATCACATTGTTCTTGAGTGTCAGCCACCACCATGAATGGGACGTTACTCCTTTGTCAACCACAAACTGAGACACAAAACTGGCTCGCTTCATGTGTTAGATGCACAGGACACAGAGGCAGCACTGCCTGTCAAGCTGAAGAATCAGGCCTGCTATAAATAACTTGGTCTTCAGCTGGACAAACAGTGCTGCCTCTGTCTCCGGTGCATCTCTTATACAAGCAAAACATGGCTGTGGACTGATTTGGTATTGTTGACTGACTGGGTTGTCAATTGTTGAGCGGGGCAACTGTAGATGTAATAATAATGACAGTATTGGTGACAACAACAACATCAATAGTAGGGTCAATAACAGTGACAAGCAGAGGATGTACAATATAAATAAGAGTGATAATCATGATCACGACAACAATGCTAATGCTATCCGGCTCATCATGAGCTAGTTACCATAGATTTACATCAGCAGAAAATTGTGTTCCTTGCTTTGGACTTGTTTCAGACATCTGACTTGCAACAGGCCAAATTCTACTTTGCCAAGATACTATTTTGTGAGCTAGCAGCAGCATTCAGGACGCGGCAGCAAGCTTGCCTGATGCCCTCAATGCTCATTCTGAAGTCTTTGGTCGCGGTGGGCAGGTATTGCCAGCTGCCACCATTGACTTCAGGATCAGCATTGACGGCAGCAGTGCAAAACATGCAAGCTTTGCTGTTCTCGCTGTGAATGTTGCTTCCAGCTGACTGTTGTGCACTGCTTTCTGCTTGGGCTTGAACATAGGCCTCTCCTTTCTGTGAAAAAAGGCCTCTCCTTTTGTTGAATGACACACTTTTGTTTGAATTCTCAGCAGTTGTCTGGTTGATGTGCCTGAAAATTCCCCAGATGATTCCCAAACACAGAAAATGCAAAATTGATTGATTATTTGACTGATCCGGCTCATAGAGACCTTTCACGCTGCTTGACATCGACCCATTTAGAACACACATTGGCATACCCCTTATACTCACAGCACCTGCTCACCCCAACCCCAAGCTCCATCGACACCTCTGTCAACTCTGGAATCTGAAAGTCCATCAGTAGAGCTGTTCTGCTTGCCATGCAATGTTCACAACATTCAAAGATCACACTGCTTCCAACAGCAACTTGTACAAACATGTTGTTTGACCCCAGCGTTGTTTCTCATTGGTTCTCACCGTCAGGCTTTTTGCAAAATTCTAAAATTTCAAACTTTTAAGTTTGTCAGGCTTGCTTGATAAGTTGTAGTGGTTAAGGTTTCAGCGGCTTTTGCACTTTTCATCTTTAGGGTTTGAGAACCAGTCAGATATAACGATGGGCGTTGTCTGAGGCTTGATTGATTCTCTTCTGACACTGTGTCACCTTTTGTGCACAGATGAAGCAGCAGTGTGTTTGCTGGCGTGACATGGTGGTTGTGCAATCCAAGCAAAAGCTACAGCTTTTGCATGATAGCATGCTTGATAGCCTTACACTTGCTGACATGCAAGAGTTGTCCTGCATGTATCTAGCTCATCATGAGCTGGAAAGCATTTATTGTTGTTATAATTACTGTTATTTGTTGAACATGTTAGTGACAGAAGCTTTTACATCTGCAGACCTGACAGCGTTTCTCCGTCACCACACCTGTGGGGTCTGTCACAGCGAAGGTTCACCCCAGCAGGCTAATCATGTGCTCAGCGGGCTGACCATGCGCAGCATGGCACCCAAGATACATATGGTGCTAGTTCAGAGTCATGCATGTTTGATGGCAGCCTTCAGTGCCAGTGACCATCCTTGGCTGTTAATGTCTGCGCAATGTTGTTCTATTTCTGTTGCGGTAAAAAGGTGAAAACAGGATGGTTTCAGGGCAGCGCTGCAGTTTATCTTGTCTCATGGACCATGTTCCAAGGCATGAATTGGTGCACACAAAAGAGAATCTTCTCGACAGCCAGGACTGCCTACGTGACCGTTGAGATGGCTTTCTTGTGTGCCTCCCTCATGTCTTCTGTGTACCACTTGCTGACTGGGAACACAGCCCATGAAAGTATGTTATAACAATAGGACATATTGCGGGGCAACGTCGTTGTCTATGATGATTTTTAATTGTCAAAGTTGCCCAAACGGATATCTCCGAGAATGGCACCCAAAAGTGCAGCACAGGCTTGCAGAGATGCACGTCAGCAGTGCTCCCAAGCTTGCTGCTGTGTTGTAACCGCTGTGTTGCAGCAGCTTTTCAATGCTCACATCTGCTACATCTGTCAGAGGTCATATACAAGCGCTGCCCCAGCTGAATACACACAGCAGTGGTGAGCGTTGATTATAATTATGATTATTGTTGTTATGATTAATATTTTTTCTCGATTTTCACCACTGCTGTGTTTATTCAGCTGGGGCAGCGCTTGTACATGAGTTTTGGCAGACGTGGCTGCTGCTCATCCCAGTCACCAGTCTTAGTCACCACATATTCCACTGAGGTGTATGTGTAAACAGGTCTCATCCCACAGCTGACTAGACTTTTTTTGATGAGCCATGCATGCATCAGCATTGCATGGTCTTAACTTGAAAACGTATGTAGATTGTAGACAATTTGACAACTTTGATGTGTGCTTAAGACTCTTAAGTAACCATCAAACTTGTCAGATTGTCTAGAATTTACATATTTTGTCAGGGCAAGACCATGCATATGTAGATTCCAGAGAATTTGAACACTTTGCTGGATACTTAAGACTCTTTTCTCTGTGACAAAAACAAGCACCAAAATTGAGTTTGGAAAAGGAAATGGTGATAAAAGTGTTCTCTGCCTGCAGGATGCGGCCTGGGTTGGCGATGAGTCAGGATGGGCTGAACTGGGCCAGAATAGAGGGGGAGCACCACACAGGGGCAATACTAGATGTAGGAGAGGCCGGGGAGTGGGATGAGCTCTTCATTGCAAACCCTCAGGCAAGTGGCCCTAGTACCCCAGCTTTCTGGGTTGCCCTGATGAACTGCATTTCCACAACCCATACTCAGTCCTGGCCCTTTGACAGAGCAGCTGTATGCTTGCTTTAGCTCTGAACGTCCTCAGCAGCTGTCAATGACACCCAGTGTTGCAGTCTGATACACTTGCTCTGTGGTGTGGGTAGTCCCCTGGTAGTGCTGGCTACTGTGCCCATCATGCAATGAGTCTGTGTGTATTGTGCCTGATGTGCATCCTGCCCATTGTTACCTATCGTGCCTGCTGCCAACTCTGCCCAAGACTTACATGCCAGCAGCCATACTATAAGCTAGCTGCTGGCTGGCTGTCAACACTGAAGTGTCCATGCGTCTCCTGCTGCCTTCCCATAGTCATGTACAAGCATGCAGTGTACGTGTCTGGTGTAGCACAGCTATGCTCACGGCATTCTCAACAATACAGCACAGCTCTGACACTGCAGCAAGCCAGGTTTTTACACCGCAGCCGGCACTTTCTTGGCACTTCTGCCCTTGGCAGTCCATTTTGTTGATAAGAAATCAGTTACAAAGGCCAAGCTTGGTGATGTGTGCTGCAATCGATCCTGAAGTAAAACGGCTTAGTCTATCACCAGTTGCATACTTTGAACTGCTGCCTTAGGAGGCTCCTGCTGAAAAGCATGCATTTTCTTTTGCATACATTTAGCATACATTTTCTTTTGTTTACCAGTAGCATGAGGTGATTGTTTTAGCTGTCAGCCTGGGCAGTGTACAAATGGACCACGCCTTGACCCTATCTGCATACAAATGCAAAGGTACTCACCGACTTTGTGGTTCAAACAAATGCCTGTTTACACAAAAAGACCAAAAGCGGATGGCAGAAATTTCTGTTGCATCAAAAACTCAATTTTGTAGTGCAGGTGGTGGCAGCAGGTCCAGGGGACATGCGCATGTACTACCATTCCTTTGATAAAGTTCAGCAGCGCTTTGTGGTGGGCTGGGCTTCCTCCCCGGATGGCTTCAAGTATGTCCCCACCTCCTGCCCTTTGCCTTGCCTTCTGCTTTTCAGCGCGCCTTCTGTGGGCCTCCCTTTCCCTGCCCTTCGGCATGCCTTTTGCTGGGCTGCCTGTCCCTGCCCTTTGCTTTGCCTTGTGCCCTTCAGCATGCCGTCTCCTCAGCTGCCTGGTCCTGCCCTTTGCTTTGCCTTCTGCCCTTCAGCATGCCTTCTGCTTGGCTGCCTTTGTTTGCCCTTTGCGTTGCCTTCTGCCCTTCAGCTTGCCTTCTGCTTGGCTGCCTGTCCCTGCCTTTTGCTTTGCCTTCTGCCCTTCAGCATGCCTTCTGCTGGGCTGCCTGTCCCTGCCCTTTGCTTTGCCTCCTGCCCTTCAGCATGCCTTCTGCCTGGCTGCCTGTCCCTGCCCTTTGCTTTGCCTTCTGCCCTTCAGCATGCCTGTTGCTGGGCTGCCTGTCCCTGCCCTTTGCTCTGCCTTTTGTCCTTCAGCATGCCTTCTGGTTGGCTGCATGTCTCTGCCCTTTGCTTTGCCTTTTACCCTTCAGCATGCCCTTTGCTGGGCTGCTATCCCTGCGCTGTGCTTTGCCTCCTGCCCTTCAGCATCGCTTTTGCTTGGCTGCCTGTCTCTGCCCTTTGCTTTTTGCTTCGGCCTCAGCCAAAAAGATCTCCTTTGCGGTGGGCTGGGGCCCCATCCCTCCATGGAGGCCCTCTGGCCCTGTCTGTCTGTTTGTTGTGCTGCTGCTGTGATCTGGGGCATCCAATGTTGCCTGTGTCTTGCTTGAATTGTGAGACGTATATCCGTGCAAACCTAGCTTTCACAAACTCCAGCATCGTTTGTAGTTGTACAGGATGCTGAGGCTTGCGCCCTATCTCATTAAAGCCCGTCAGATGTTGGACGGCCTGCCCTATCCAATCTGGTTCCTTTTCTGTCCCCTTTGTACTGGTAGTCTGTCGATTGCCTGATCCTGTTTTCCAAAATTGGGGTTTAAGAAAACGCATGGACCATCAATTTCGAAAAAACAGGATCAGGCAACGGACAGACTACCAGTACAAAGAGGACAGAAAAGAAACCCCAACACCGCATGCTGCAGCAACTGTGAGCTGCAGTAGCCTTTGATGATTGTCACAATGATGGCTATGGCAACTGATATTTGCTGCAGCATGCCGTGTCAAGACTTGAGATGGTGCTTTGGATCATCAACACAATGATGACACCGTGATGACACAATGATAAAACATCCCCAAAAGCCCTGAATGTCTGCCTTGGTTATCCACTTCCAAAAACCTCGAAGGGGCAACAAGAAGGGGTGACAAAAAGTATTTAGACAAAAAGTGAGAGACACTGTGTTCATTGCAGGTGGACCAAGCAAGGACCAATGTTTAGTGGGAGCACAGAGCCAGGAGCCTTTGATGCCCGAGGGGTAGCTGCCTGTAACATCGTCAGAGACCTAGACACAAAGAAGTATGCCTTTTGCTTCCGCCATTCATGACTGTGTGCTGGTGCAATGACATTGTGCAGAGCGTGACATGTTTACAGTATGGCTGCCCTGTTTATCTCCTCTGCTCTGCCTGGCATGCCACAGTGAGAACAGTAGAAAAGAAAAGAAAAGAAAAGAAAAGAAAAGAAAAGAAAAGAAAAGAAAAGAAAAGAAAAGAAAAGAAAAGAAAAGAAAAGAAAAGAAAAGAAAAGAAAAGAAAAGAAAAGAAAAGAAAAGAAAAGAAAAGAAAAGACTACGCCTTTCGGCGTCAATTTAATGAGAAGCCAATTATACCGGGCTGCCCAGATGTGAGAACAGTATGCATTCTGCCAGCTGGCCATTCACTCTCATGTTGCTTCAGCAAGGCCTTCAAAGACTATTCACATCAGGTACACCTTGACTCTGGTGCCACGTTTGATCGCAGTTCTAGAGACCAAGGTGTAGTGGGAACTGCGATCAAACGTGGCATCAGCGTCAAGGTGTAGTGGATGTCTGCAGTCTTTTGTGGTGGTGCTGCAACAACATGAGAGTCGGGGGAGATTGCAAGCTGTTTTTACTGTCTTACCCTCTCCTCCTCTTCTTGTTTTGCGCCAAAACGTGGGGCCCTTTGCTGTTTTTGTCCCTTTTCTCTGCCCTAAATTCTAAACCCATCATGTTGTGTCTATGTTTCCCTGCATGATACCGCCCTGCCCTGCCCTGCCTTGCCCTGCCCTGCCCTGCCCTGCCCTGCCCTGCCCTGCCCTAGCCCTGCTTTGGTTCTGGCCAGGTGTTGTCTGCTTCATCAGTTTGCTTGCATGCTATCACAGCTTCCTTGGCAAGACTTTCAACAATCACCACAGCTGCTCATGCCCTGGTGTGCTTCTGGCCTGTCCACACACCCTCATATGCTTCTAGCCTATCCGTAAGTGCTGGTTCTCATTGCGCTTTCAAGCTCTGCCATGTGGTATGTGGAAGTTTATTATTGGTCTTCCACTGCAACCCCCTTGGGAAGTCAGATGTCAGATGCATGTTCTGAAGGATGCACTGAATTGCAGAGCCTGGTAAAGCACCTAGATCATAGAGATGTTGTGGTGCAGTATGCAATTCAGCAAGGGTGTGTTGGGCACTGCAGCAAAATTGCAGTGCACTTATGTACTAGCAAGCCGTGTGGGTGCATTGCAGGTTTGTGATGTGGTATGAGGGTGTGGCTGAAGACAACTCTCGTAGCATTGGCATGGCAGTCTCCAATGACGGCATCTCTGGATGGAAACGATGGGACAGGTCAGCAGATTCACCCCTCACTAACCACCTTTTTTGCAAATCTGCGTTCTAAACAACAAAAGCTATTTACCAGAAATTTGCTTTCATGCTCAACCAACCCTACCATACAGCCGACACAAATTGTCTGCAGTCACAGGCAGCATTTGCTGACCTTCAAAGGCAGTGCCCTACAGCCATTAGCTATCATAGATGCACAGGCAGCTGACTACAAGTGCATTGCATGGTGTAACTATTGTGCATGTCATACTTTACCACAGTGCATATGTGGATTGCACTGACAGTGTCTGTGTCTGTACAGGCCTGTGCTGACCTGTTCAGACGACCCTGAAGCATGGGACAGGGGCAGCATTGGGACACCCTGCCCTGTGAGTATGGCGGGTGGATCCTGGCGACTCTACTACTCTGGTAGACAAGGCAGCAGCGGGGCCTGGACAGGCATTGGCATGGCATTGACTAGCAGTGATAGTGAAGAAGTCGAAGGCATCAAAATCTCCTTCAAGCGGAGGGGTCAAGCATGAGCAGCATGATGTTGAAAGATCTCCCTGACTGGGCGGCTAACAGTGCCATATTTTGGGCAGGCTTTTTGGTACAGCTTGATGTGGCCGTAAATCAGCTTTAAGTCAGTGACCTATCCACTTACGGTGTCTTCATTTGAATAATGTCAGAGATTGTGCAACTGACAACTCTGCATGAATGTTATCGGTTCAGGTTTCCCTCTCAATCAACAGAGGTATGGCAGGAGGTGTGGATTGAGCCGCTCGCGTGCTTGGGCACCCGCTTTGCCTCTGATGTAAACAAGTTGCGGATATATTGTTTGCCTGAACCCGTTGATGCACTGTGCATGCGCAGTCGTATTTCGTAGTGTAGTTCAATTGCCTTTGCGTTATTGTTGCTAGGTAGACAGTGTTTCAAACTGATAAATTTTGCACGTTGCATCTTTTTAAATCATGATGCAATGTCGTGCTTGTAGACAGCCTTGTCTTTTCATCCTGCAAGTATACTGTGCACCACGCACAATAACTTGCTGGGTGATGAATGCATATTTTCCGCATTGCCACAGCTCCAGTGCAGCATGCTGCGCAGCAACAGACCAGGCATCTCCCACAAATGTGCTACAAGAGGGGTGCTCCTGACACATGCCCCAAACAATGCCTCAAACAACTTGACAATAGTTGCACTCTACAAGACTTGCGTCAAGTGGTGTCTTATATACATGTAACACCTTAAACACGCACGCAAATTCATATGTGCTACAAAGACAATAGGTTGGCAATACGCGCAACTTGCCACCAGTTGCACAAGCCTTGTGATCAAGAACCAAACTGGGTGTGTTTGAGAAGACTATCAGTTGGATGCTTTTGCAACAGATTACCGGAAACATTGTTGCTGTCGTTGTAAACAATCTGAGTTTCAATGCAGGTCGCAAGGTCACAGCAACAAAGCAAGGTCAGACATGGGGGTTGATCCAAACAGCCGCGAAAGATCCCCTATCGACCGCAGATCTATGAATTGTGGAAACGGACACGAGAACATGTGCAGCGGCTGGGAGCGCGTCAGAGCGGCACTGACAGGCTGCGTGTGAAGCACTTCTGCGAACTCAGTCTTCGCCAATGGCAAGTTGCCTGACCCTAAGGGCAACCCATACCAGGCCTGAGTGCCTGTTACTGACTGTGGTACTTATAGCAGTTGCCGCAGCAACTGACGTCAATGCAGCGGTGTGAGTCGACTTCTCGTAGGTCCTCATGCAAGGCGCTGGGTATCTAGTTCCAAACAATTAGGAGGAACGCCTGTCTGGAAACAGGCAGGTGAGTTCTCCGCTAAGCAATCAAATTCAATCGATCAAAAATCAGGTTTAAAGAGGAGGAGATGTTTTGATTTTTGTTGAACTGTGTTCACATGCAGTACACTCCAGTCTCTGTAGAGGATTGAAAAGGTTTGTTTTGCGCAGGAGCCGGCATGATAGTTACAGTCAGGGAAGATAAGAACAGCCAGGGCACGACAGCCCGCAGAAATACCGGCGGGCTGGGTGCCCAAACCCCGACCGCCCCCCCAAAACGGCTTAATGCCATTTTTTGAAGGGGGCTTTGCCCCCTTCAAATTTTGGTGCTCCAGTGGGAAGCCCCCTTGACTGACAGAGTCGGCTGCTGACTTTGCGGGCGCACCGTCTAAGCGCTTTTGACCGCTATCAATACTACACATGCAAATCACGTGCAAAGCTACTTGTGCATGACAAGCATGCCAAAAAGCAAGAATGACGTGCTCACAAAGTACTTTACTTTCACAAAGTACTTAATTTGAGAGTGAGGATGACGACGCACTAGAGATTGAGCCAGTAACATTGCAGCTTCATCAACATCGTTTCAGCACGCTCAGTCAAGCCATTGCGAGTCTTGAACCAACCCCCATCAAGGCACGCCCAGCATGCGGGAAACCCCCGCAAAACACGAATTCATCCGATGGGGCGCCCCCGCGAAATCCAGAGGCCCTGTCGTGCCCTGAGAACAGCAAACACAGGGATGTACACAGGAGTGTAACAGGGTTGTGTAAGCATGATGTGTCTTGTAGAGTATGGACAAACACTAATAAATTCAACCATTTTGTCAGTCTGTATGTAAGGGTAATAGAGGATGATACCTACACTAGATTTGACTATGACACGGAGTCCCCATCTGGAATAAAATGGGATGAAGAGTATTGTTTGCTGCAAGAAAGATGCATTTTCAACAGGTTGATGGATTTTATGAAAAAAGGTATCAGGAAGTTGCTGTAGAGGAATAAACAGTGGGGGTGTGCGTGTGTGCGTAGGGTTCGGCGGGGTCATTGTACCACCAGCCATAGAAAAGCCTTAAGGTTTCACCCTACCCGGAAATGCATATGCTCTCTACTCCCACACACTAAGAAAGAGGTGGTACATTGGTATACAGAAATTAATACTGCACTCTCTGTAGGGAATGGCACACTGAGACACACTTTCACGCTGTGAACACCTTGTCATCATGAGCATATTAATATATTGCAGCAATATTGCAGCAACAGCAGCGGCTGAACAGCTGCAGCAGTACGCCAAGTGTTGTGTTTACACGACGGGGAAGAAAAAAGCTATTTTGCCAAGAGCAGCAAGATTGCACCATAGCACTGTCACTGTTGAAATGCAAGACTTTCTTAATTGAGCTGACTGGATAGGGTGAATGCACCCAGCAACTTTTGCTTCATGCCACTCGGGATCAAAAACAATCTCATATGTTTTTGCTTGCATATGCACACGCGTGGCTCCTGCTGCGCAAGTACAGTGGACAAGAAGCCTGGCAAGGGGCACCTCAAAGATGAGCAGAAAAAGCAAGTATCAACGAGACCTTTTGAGGGTGTGCTACATTCAATGTAGGTCATTCAGAACGTCGCAAGCTTGTACTGCCTCCGCTTTTCAAAGGGACAACCAGGAACAGCTTGACCCCAGGTACTTTGTACTTGTACACCTTGTGTCAACTGCGGTGTATTCATAAATGTAATCACTTGACCACTCTAAGCAGCAGCACTCAAACAAACAGAACCATGCTTTGGTTGCAATGATTGCAAGTGGCCTCCTCTCAAACAAAGCAGGTGGCTGTAACCCATAAGATATGTCAAATCATGTCCATAAGATATGTCAAATTTCAATGACATCAAAAAGACACTGACACTCATCACTCTTACTATATTTTATGCTCAGAGACGACCAAACAGCTTGCAGCAAGCCACATAAGCAACAGTAGTCCTTGAACTCAGCTGGCCTTGCATACTATAAGACAAGACAGCTGCCGTGCTTGTCCACTGTTAGCCAAACAGCTCTTTGACCTTGGGATTCCGCTCACTAGTCAGTACAAAATCAGTCACTTGGAGGAAGTCTTGACAGCTCCATTGCCGGACACTGATGTTGACCTACAGAACAGTAGACATTCTTAAAGGGCAATTACACCAGATTAGCATGCATTTAGGATTTACACCGTCAGTAATGAGAGTGAACGATTTTAGCATACAAACTGGCATTAGCTTAATGTCAAACAACCTGCCTGGACACTACAACACTAGGTGGCATCACGCACGGACTGCTGCCCACAACCAAAACTAAGTCATTTGGAACATCAGGCAACTCGACAGCCGTCTTAAGAGACATCACATTCATCTTACAGGCAAGCTTCACAATCTGATGTTTTACCGTGCAGCACTGCAATGACTCTCACCTATCACGTATGGATCAAGAGTGTGAACCTGCTTACACCCATGAAGCAGGCAATGCTGAATATGTCAACAAGCTTGCAGGGGGATGAGTCACCTCAGTCTGTGAGGCTGTGCGTCTGCAGCGGCAGGAGAAGCATTGGGCGCATTCTGGCCGGCTTCCTTCATGCGCAGACGGGCCTCCATCTCCAGCAGCTTGGCCTGCACACACAGCAGCAAACAAAACTTTCTATACCAATCTTTAAAAAAACCGCGGAATTTTGTACAAAAAGCAGCTTCCAAGCCTTCTATATACCTTGATCAGTGGATTGCATTTGGGCCTGCCAAAGCAACCAGCAACCCAGTGTTATTGGTGTTTGCTGGTTTCACCTCACAAGCCTTTGGTATCAACTGCTGTGTGTCAGGATATGATGCGGGATCAAGCCTCAGTGGTAGCATGCTGATTTCTGAGGCTTCTGTGTAGGGTAGTGGGCGTTGTGCTGACTTGCAAATGCGTCTATGCCACTTGCTCTGTCAGCGCACACCCCATTGGTGCACTTTACTGTCTCAAGTTAGTGCATGTTGACTCACAGGACTAGGGTTTAGGCACAACTAGTAGGTACCTGGCAACAAGAATTAGCTGGGACGCCTGTCCTGACATCAGACAGAGTGGCAACCAGCATGCCATACGCGTTTGTCAAGCATGACAATCCAGATTCAACTCAGAACACGCACCATGCAAGCACAGGCATTTGGACAGCTATGTTGCTCACCTCCATGCGGTCATACTCAGCTTTGAGTCGAGCCTGGTCCTGCCTGAGTGCCTCAAGTGCATCAAGCTGCCCTGTAGACTGTAGCCCACTGGAACCTGCCCCATTAGTCATACCCCCTGCAGTGGGCATCTGCGCCCCTGCCTGCTGAGTCAGCTCTGCCAAACCCTGCCCAGGCCCTACATCCTCCCAATGCTGCTGTTGGTCTTCTTCTTGTGCACTGGTTGAAGTCTGAGCAAGCCTACTTGCGGACATCCTTTCTGACTCAGCTGGCGAAGAAGAAGACCCACTGGTGGCCAGCATGGGAGAAGAAGAGCTGTGTGATGGTGACGAGGAAGAAGAAGGCGTGGTGGCTGATGAGGGGACAGGGGTGGGGTCCGCTTGGGGTTGCTGGTCCTTGAGGGTGGAATGGAATTGGTTGAAGAGCTGGCGGCAGCGCCGCTCAGGCAAAGCTGTGTAGCGGGGGTCCTGGGCAATCTGCACTCCAGAAAATGGCTTTTCAGGATTTAGGGTTTGGGTTTTCAGAAATGCTTACACACCAGTGAGACAAGACTTTATGGGCGGGTACACCTACACAAGATCTGCACTCATGAACAGCTGCTGGCTCTGTGGGAGCAAGACATGTGCATGGGGGCAGTTGCTGACTAGACAAACGACAGAACCTAGGCACAGCAAGGCTTCTATTGGGGTCAGCGACTCTACTTAGCACAATCAAAACAGTCATCAAGTTTACTGAATACAGTCAGCATACCTAGTTAGCACAGTCAGCGCTACTGTATCCATAAAGGTAACATGGCTGAACAAAACAAGAACAGCTAGAGAATGGAGGGGAGCATGACCTGGCGGCGTAAGGCGGGCCAGGAGGACCGGGGCGTGAGAGGGGGGTCTTGCCCCTCCAACAGCCCACAAAACTCTTCTTCACACAATGCAACTACAGCGGCCCTGTCAGCAGCAGCCTGCAGCATGACACATGATTAGCTAAGGCTGCTTTGCATGCTGTGTCACAAATTTCACATGGGAGCAGGCATGCAGGACATGATTGTTGACAATGACTGGTCATTGATTTCATGATGCAGAGAATGCCACAGAGTAACAAGACTTGATATTGCAGCCAGCTGAGGATTTGACAGGTTGCCACCAGGAAAGATTGAAGATTTGGCAGGTCACGACTAAGACAGCTTCTGAAGACAGCTTCTGAAGAGCAGTAAAGAGTTGCTTCCTGTCCTTGGTGACCACCATGCACAAAGAGAGCCCTAGTCTTTTTCCAAGATGTAGATCCTTGAATTCCCTCAAAAGGGAAAACCTCAAACCTATCATGTTTTGCTTGAAGTTTGTGCCAGGGTGTGCTTCCCTACTTTCTTACGACAAGTCATGCGTGCGCAGATCTTGGTGTAGATGCTTCAGAAAAGCCTTCGTGTTCTGTCAAAAACAAGTGATGGATGTCCAGGCTCCAAACCTTGTCGCTGCTACTGATTGTGAATGGCTGATGCTTACCTGGAGATCTCCAGTGTACTCCTGAAAGAGCTGGCGTCGGTCCTCATCAGACTTGACAGCAGTGAAAGCAGCCAGGCTGGACAGCTGTCCCTGGACTGTGGACCAATCACTGTCCGGCTTGATGTCACTCTCAGCAAGCATGACCTGCAACCGAGCCATCATCAGCAGTGATACCTGCCGAATTTTAACAGCGTTTACATGAGTACGACGACTCTGTCATGACAGGAAGTATGACAGTAATAGCAGTGATGGCAATGTTGATGAGAACAGCATGATTGTGATCCCCTACCCTGATGCACCTTGTGGTTGACAGATGCCAGCCATTGTTGAGAAGCAGCGTGCTTTGCAGTGGGCTAAAAGGCCCCGACATATGTCATTTTGCACGTACCATGCATCTTGTGGTGAGAACACACCCATTGACATTCACAAGGAAGTGTTCCAACAAAAGACACCTCATCTCACACCAAAACCACCACACTCATAGTGGTAACTGCACAGAGAGTGCGCACCACAGCTGTGGGCAGGCACGATGGCAATGCCAATGTCAGACAATGCTCAAAATGACATCAATATCTAGGTTGCAAAGAGCTTAACAGAGAGCTGACATAGCTTAAGACCTGATGCTGGCAGGCAAGTGCATACCTTGAAGTTTGCAACAGCTGTTTGATGAGCAGCTGCTTCCATCTTGGTCACAGCAGTTGAGTACGTTTCAAACACCTGCTGCCTGCAGTGTCAGCATTTCAGACCCTGAGTCAGGCATTGCATCAGTCAGCAAGGCATGTCAATGGAAAGCAAAGTTGCAATCAAGCCATTAACCAATAGGAGGCGACCAAGCAGTAAATGTGTCAATCAATTGCTGTGGTGAGCAAGATGTCCAGTGCATAGTTGCATGGCAATACAGGAATCGCTGCTGTATGAACTAGACAGATAGAAGACAAGTCCAGAGGTGATTACATGCATGAGCACCATGCAAGCAACGCAGCAGTGTCCATTAACACTCAATTCCCATGGTTCGACCCTGGACCGTCACACCAAATGCATCAGGTACATCAAATGCATCAGGCAGAAGCAATCAGTCAACCCTGGACCATTCAACAACAGGCAAGTAAACTGAGTACATTCAGAGCGATCTCCGTGTCGGCACAGTGCTGCAGACAGAGCAGCTACCTTTTGTCATCAGAAAGGGCTTGCCACCGGTCATCTGCCTGGCACTGTGCCTCAATGGCAGCAAAGGTGGTGTGAGAGGTGATGGGAGGGTGAGCCTGCCTGAGTAGGTCCACAAAGGCTGCTGCTGACTCCTTGGACAGTTTCTGCAAGCCACATGTCGGTGGATGATATTCTGAGGAAGAAAACAGCAGCATCAAAGGTGTAATTCAAGTACACCTTCGATGGTGCTGTTATACACCTTCCATGCTCAACAAGTGACCATTCGACTGGTCTAATAATTAGCATGTGTCGCACATGCTTCAGCTTTTGTTGTCATCGTGATGCACCAGAAGCATGCCTCGCATGCATGCGTGCATAAGACATTGTATTGCTGCAGACACTGTCAAGGTGCCGCTTTGATGTCACATGCCAGACATTGTCGCACACCATGCTGTCAAGCCAGCATGTCTGCTGAGTCAAAACTCCTAATGCTCTAGGGTGATGCACTGATTGGCTTTGTCTGCTGCAATGTAATGGCAAGGCCGCATGACGCTGTTGCTCCACTGACTCAACACCTTAGATTGTACTGTGATCATTGACTCAACACCTTAGATTGTACTGTGATCACTGACTCAACACCTTTGATTGTATGGTGATCAATGAGGTGAAACTATGGCCAACCTTGGCAGCAGCATCAGCTTCCAGTTCTTTCATCATGCGCTCAGCGTCTTGCCTGACAGCCTTTGCCAGGCCACCAGCCACATTCAGGGCCAGCCCTGTAAACTTCAGCCCAGCATACAGCATGTTGACGCCTGCACCCCCAGCCTCACTTGCAACCCCACCCCCACCTGCAAAAGCATGCAGGAGGAAATGTTTGTGAGTGGGATTCAGTAATAGGGGAATGACATGTGTGCATTCAGCATGTGGGTGCCTAGCGGCTGTTGGTTCCTGCCAGAGGGATTTGAGCTGGAGCATGCAGCACTGGTGAGCCTCAAATGGCAACCATGCCACAGCTGCATCTTGTGCTACTGTCGACTAAAAGAGAGACGCAGATAAGCAGATTTGGTGTCGTTGCTTGTCAAGGGCACATACATGCTCTCAGACAAGCCTCAGCTCAGCCTAGATTTCAGTGCCAGAGCAGCAGAGTTTGTGTGAGGAACCTTCAGCAAGACCAGGGTAATGCTGATTGCCATAACATGCACCTTCAAAGCAACTGCATGGAAGAAGCAAGGACTCTGTCATCTCTTGTTTTGCAAGGACAGCGCGTACCTGAAGCTGCTGCAGGCACTGCCTCTGTTTTGTCAACACTCTTCTTGGACAGTTTCTGCCTCACAGCTTTGGGACGTTGTGAAACAGCCCTGCCCTGCTGGGGCTGTTCCTGGCCAGCCCTGGAAGCTTGGACAGGCTCCTGGACTGAGGCAGCTGCCTGAGCAGCTGCTGCTGTGAGCTCCTGCTGCTGTTCCCAGGCTTTCTGCAAGCTGGCTGACAGACTTGATTGCTTCTGCAAGCTGGGCGGGAGATCTGAACGCCTAGCAGACTTTTTGGGAGCAGCTATGGTTTCTGCAGCGTTCTGGGCAACAGCATCTGGGGATTCAAGGGTGGTTGGGCCTTTGCCTCTGTTCATGAGAGACCCCAGGAGGCGATTGGCTGATTGGGCTGTAGTGTTGAACTCAGAGGTCAGTCCTGCCAAGCGTCCCTACAAAATCACAAGATAACTTCACCAAGGAGCTTATGATTAAAGGCATGATTGTACTCCACCCAAGTATGCTCAGACAGTCAAGTTTGTCATATGTGGCAGCTGCATCTGCTGTTAAACTCATGCAAAAAGAAAAAATGCTCTAGGCATTACAACATGACATCCTTGCTTGTCAGTGCATCTGCAGAACAAGCCATCCAATCACAGGTGACCTTTCCACTTTCAGCACATGCAAATCTGTGTGAGGCAACAAGGCAGGTTGTGCAATGGCTGACCATTTCGGTCATGTGACTGTAGCTCACCGTCATCTTGGAGAGGACGTTCTGCTCCTTCTCCACACGTTTGACAGACACCTTCCCAGTAGCTGCCTGGGTCTGCAGCTGCTGTACGCGAGCTGTCTGGGTCGAGACTGCTGCTGACTGCGCCATGAACAGATATATCAGTGGGCGTTGTACACCAGATGCTGCTCATGACTGCAGGCATACCTTGTGTGTATGCGGACACTCTTTGGATGTCTGTGTCATGCAGTTCGCAGCCAGGGCCATGCAGTCCATGCATGTTTCACAAAACATGCTGGCTGTGAGGAACAAGATCACGCAGCTGCAAGCACACACAACCAACAACCTTGACTGTAAGTCTTTGCACATGTGCTCATTGCACATCATGTTGTGTGTGCCTACTTGATTGGCAATTTTGGCCTCTAGATCAAATAGCTTGGAGGTAGCCTTTCTCCAGACCCCCACAGCCATCCCCAGCATACCCCCCTGCCCAGAGCTGCTGGGCTGGTCACCTATGGCAGCTGCTGCAGAAGCTGCTCGCTCCATGGTGCTGCCTGAAGAAGAGGACCCGCTCCCTCTGCTCAAGCTCCTGTTGAGGCTCTTGCCAAAGGAGGGCATTCGGGAAAGCGCCCTTGTAGCATGAACATCACCACTGGGCTGTTGTGCCTGCATGAAGATGAATGCAAGGATGAAGCGTGAATGCATGTTGTCTGCATGCTATCACAAGAACACACAAATTATGTATTCAAACTGATCACTCTGCACCTGTAGATGCTTGAAATCTGCATCTTGCAACAGACAAGCCAAAGAAAGTACAGAGCTGTGAGACATGTTGATGCAGACAAGCCTGCGATGATGCCCAAGTCCCTCTTGGCAAGTTGGGCCGCAGGCCTAAAAGGGGGGAATACTGGGGGGGGGGAGATGGTGGGGCCACAAACGAAGGGAAGGCATGCAGCAGCCTAGACTGCCAGTGTTCTCATCACCATTGACCATGTATGTTACCAGCAGCATGCCAGATGACATCTCCATACCTGCTTCAAGAACTTGTGTGTGAGCGCCAGGCCCACCCCCAGTCTGATGGCCTCATGGTTGCTGTTCACAAACTTGACCGAGCCAGATTCCTCATCCACCTCAATCTCGCGAGGCCTGAGCAGGGCCTCAGCCAGCTCCCATCCAGAGCCATCATCAGCATCCAGGATTGCTGTATCCCTGGCAGACAAATTGGCTTTTCTACGCCAGGACATCAGGTCAAAGGCACTTGCCTTCAGGGCTGTGTTGAAGGCCTTCAGGCCGTTGCCTGTTCTCAGCTTGGCAATGGACAGCTGCATGAGGACCAAGCCTGCAGCAAGAAGAAGTGTCCTAGGATTGGGGGCTGTGCAAGCATGAGTGACATGCCCTGTGGTGTTATGCTGCTGTGACATGACGAAAGGCTCAGCAGTCAGTGGTTTGTGTGTCGACATAGGTTTGAAGGCTGTGCATCTGTTACTACCACGCCTCATTGTGTTGTGTAGTGTGACATGATGAGCAGCTGAGGTGCTCTATGATTGGCTGCTGAGTCAAGCTGCAGATTGTCCAACAAGCTGTGCACATGCGTGCGTAATGGTGCAAAGACTGCAAAGTGTATGCCATGCACCAGCCATTGGTATGTCATGATTGTAAGTTAAGGCAGTTTGCACCTGACCAGATACATAATGCAGTGCAAAGCCAGCCTTGATGCCATCTCAAGCTTGAACATGAACATAGACATGTAGGATGTGACTTGTCCAGGTCAAGACAAGCATCAGAACTTGAGATGGCTGACAACACAAAAGAACAGATAGGCTGCTGCAGCAAGAGAGCTGTACCTGCAGAGTAGCTGTCAAAGCGGTCTGGCTTGAATCGCTGCCACAGCAGGGGCGACATGGCCATTGCCAAGGCACCATGCTTGGACAGATGGGGAGCGTCTGTTGGCATGCAGTACTGCAAGACACAGTAAATGCACATTCAGCAGGGTACTCTGACCTGACCAGGCTGTTACATCATCAAGCATCCTACATCAATGCACACAGACCAAGCGCTGGGACACGTAGACGACATCTAGGTGTAGGACATTGCGTTTACGCACAGCAATCATGTGCAGTACAAGAAATGACTATCAGCATGAAACAAGACATTGTGCACCTGAGACACAGTACTGACTGAAGAGCAATACCCAGATGACTAAATTTGTAGAATTAGTTCAATCACCCATGCCAGGGCTTGCAGCGGATGGGTGTTGCACTGAGGCACAATTTGTGAGCATGTAGCTGCGACAACCAGCACCCGGCCTTGAACAGCTCTTGCCGATGTTGCAGCTTTGCTGTTGCAACATCTTGTGAGTTTCTGTCATGCAGCTTCAGCGTGTAAATTTGTAATCCACAGCAGCAGAGCCAACAATGAGAATAGAGACGCTGCAGCTGCTCAGGAGGGCAATTAGTGGGATCCAAGATGAATGCGTCAGGGGTGTGATTTGTGTCACAAACACTTTCATGCACTTTGTTTGGTCTACAGCACAGCAAAGGCAAGTGACAGTAGTTCAGGGACTGCGCCTGCTCTGGAGGGCAATAAGTGGGATCCAAAATGGACTCATCAGGGATGTAGTTTGTGCCACTTCGCAGGTCTGCGCAGGCTCCTAAGTCAATCAGCTTGAACCGCTTCTCATCCTCTGCAAAGATGATGTTCATGGGCTTGACGTCTCTGTGTACCAGCCCAGCTGCATGGAGGGCCTGCATAGCATAAGCAGAAGTATGGCACACAGTGTTGTTGACAATGATCACCTTTTCAGCACAGTGTTTTATCTGCAAGCATCTGTATGTAACATTGTTGCAAGTCAAAATGTCAGAAACGGACACCAGGGTGGGGAACACTTTAGAACAGGGCAGAACTAGGCAGGGCAGGGCAGGGCGGGATGAGGTAGGGCAGGGCAGGATGAGGTAGGGCAGGGCAGGATGAGGTAGGGCAGGGCAGGAAAGGCAGGGCAGGGAAAGGCAGAGCGGCACATGCAGCAGAACTGGGACAGATCACTTACTGCTATGCTTTCTAGGACTTGCTTGAAAATGGTGGCGACCACTGCTGACTTGTCCACACCCATGTCTTCAGAAAGTGCGGCAATGCAATCTCGCCTCTTGAGGTAGTAGGACAGCGTCCTGTGTCCCTCATACCTCCACATCTGTGAATGCACAAGACATTATGCATCCACATTGGTGAAACAGTCAAAATAATACAGTAACAGACCAGACTGCCATTTACAGAAGGTCTAAGCTCTTTGGGCGGTGTGGAGGAGACAGTCACTTCAGGCTGGCAGTCAGGTCGTCTGTGTAATGTCAACATGTTTGCAATGAATAGAGACTCAATACCAACACAGATCTGCTGGAGAGTGTTGTGCTGGGTACTGCCGTGTAAAAACAGGAGGTGCATTCTATACTCACCAGCCAAACTCCTTGAGTGAGCTTGGTGGTCGCTTGTTCCTCTGCTACCTCAATATATCCTACAAAGTCTGCAATGCTTCCCTTTGCAGCCTTATTAGCATACACATTCAGCAGATGTTCCATTTGCCCCATTTGTTCCGCACCCTGCAGTGTTATGAATACAGTTTGACAGCATGTGCATCACATTTCTGGGATGCATATCTCAACCTATCTGTGAACCACACCTGTACTCTCTTCTTCACTCTCTTAAGTACCACCCGTTCAGTCCCTGAATCGCGGCTCAGAGCCCCCTGAGTGGCCACGAGTGGTGACCAGTGTGCTACTGGTGATACTGAACGTGATGCAGGCACAGATTTTACCTCAAAGACCTGTCCGTAAGAGCCTTCTCCCATAATCTTGTTTACTACAATCGAATCAGCAGAGAACTGCTTGCCCTTGTTGGTAAGGGACGCAAGCACAACAGCGCTGTGTTTGATCTTGACCGCGTTCTGTTTTCGAGCATTGCGCGGCGCCTGGCCCAGGAAACGAGAGTGCAGGTGACTGGTGCATGGCTTCAGCATTGCTGTGTTCAGCCTCTATCCCGTTTGTGCTGTGCACGACAGTCAGCAACCTGCACAGTGCCCCACTGGAAACCCTGCTAGCAGCCGCAGGCTGCTGGCTGTAAGTCCAACTGCTTTGTCCCGTTCGACGTTTTGAAAGCAGCACATCTTGAATTGCTGTCACATGGCTTGCGCATAGGGTTGGGTCTATGAGTTGATAAGACAACTGCGCTTGTAGCAGTGCGCCGCGAACGCTCGGTGATAAGCTTTTGATTGTGTTGATGATCGCCAGGAGTTCTGCGATTTGCAAGGTGCAAAGCTTGTAACGCTTGCTGTTGCGCAACAGCGCAATAGCTGATAAGCAGCAATCCTATGTCGCGCAGTGTACGTGGGTGGGGTGAACACTGGATCGGCCGGTTTGTTCTTTTATGATAAGAAGTGTGCGGAGGCCAGGCATTGGAGAGTGCCTGAAGCCACTTTATGCCTGACAGCTTTGGCTGGCGGTGGATGGGTGGCATGTATGTTGCTTCCAGTCTTTTTGTATTGCACTGTTCATGTTGCGGCACCAGAATGTCACTGAAAGTAGGGTTGAGCCAAGACTCATGCTGATGTAGGTGGGCCATGCAGCAATTTCGCCATAAGACAGCAAAGAAGAGTTTTCAAGATGTAAGCCAGCCATTATTTTCACCTTGCAAGTTCAGGGATGAGTGCATTTGCAGCTGCAATGTCTTGGCGTTAAGCTGCATCCCAAGCACCTTTCTGTGTTCACATCCGTCCTTTAGCTGCGCGGCACTCATTATGAGATCCTGGCTCTGTGGCACAATGTTTGAATCAGTCTTTTGCATGGATCAAGCCCCTGGGTGATGCTCAATGGACGTTGCGTTTGATGCAGAAGTACTATGCAGTAGTTGGAGCAAATGTTGCTGGCGCAGCAGCTCTCACAGGAGTGCCCAGCTTGCGTCAGAAAGCTTTGCAAGTCCTGAAGACAATGCGCTAGCAGCTGAGCACGGATGCTGATTGAGACGCAAGGAGAAAGTGCTGCAGGACTGCACACTTGTGTGCTGCACAGCTGCCAAGAGTTTTATGCCAGCATGCTGCGCAGCTTTTTCCTTGATGCAGCCAGCTGCATCCAGCGCAGCGCAACTGCAGAGATCGTCTTTCAGTGACATGATGCCTTGAACAAGCATAGTCATCAAGCTGCACGCGACACTCACAGCAAAATTCAGAGGCTAGCTTGGCTTGGAACAGGCTAATGAGGATCACTTTGCACCGTGGGTCCACAATGGGCCGGGCAAAGAAGTGTGGAGACATGCATGTCACAGCGTGACCTCATGTGGGCTCATCCTAGAAGTTCTTGCGCTCTGACATCTTGCTTACAAGGCCACTCTATGGTGCCACGTTGGCAATGGTCTCCATTTGTATATTTGACACAGGAAAACAGAGTGAAGTTGGCTGGCAAGAGTCTGCCATGAGATGTTGCCAGCAACAGTTGACGATTAACAGTCAGTGACACTGTGAATGCTGCATGCTACCAGTAGCTGAGCTTGAGGTATACTGGTCGGCGGAAATTGACTGGAGGCTGGCGAATTGATCGCGAATTGAACGCGTGGCTTTGCGCGGTGGGTTCGCGATGATTGCGGAACGCACAGCTTGGGATGTGGATGTTTGAATGTCTATCTTTGCTTGTCCTGTCAAATTGGTATTGGATATGTTGCTGGAACAGCACTACCTCTGCTTCTACAGCTCACTGATGATCAATGTCATCACGCAATGCGATATCACGCAATGCGAATCATGCCATGCCCTGTCCGGAGTGTGTCTTGTTCATAGGTGGAGCTGTGTTCTTGTGTTGACACAATGTGACTCTAAATGTAATGGCAGCACTTGGCTGTTGACTGGAAATGGTATGACGTTGCCATTCGAACAGATTTCATTATATGCCAATAAGTTTGTGTCACATCACAATAAGTGTTTGCACCACCTGGAGATAGAATGCAGTCATATAGCTGGTCATATAGTGGTCTGAAATACGCTGATCAGCTCAAAGACCTCGCAATTTTTGCATGCAAGCAACAGTTATAATAATTGTGAACAGTGGCAGCGAGCATCACAGTCTTTGGGGTTACTGCCAATGCCACAGGTTGGGCACAATGCCTCAAGTGCTCTGAAGACTTCGACGTTCCCAAGCAGCATGCATTTGTAGGTGCACCTGAGGCCTGAAATGTGAACCTTGTCTGTAAGACATGTGTCACTGCAAGACACTGCTTCCTGAGAACACACTGTTGTCATTGCTCTGTGGACTGCTGAATGAGACAAGCTGTGTAGTACCATGCTTACACCCTGGACATGCTCAACTGATGCAATGAACAAACGGATCAACTCGGCGTATAAGCCACATCACACTGTGCGCAATAGGATCAAAAGACACATTGCAAACCTGCTTTTGACTGACTCAGGGCCATACTGTTGCTGCTGCAGGCGGTCAATGGAGAATTGGGAACAATTAGCAGTAGCGAAATCAAATAGACAAAAGACATGTACTCAGGTGGAATGCAGCAGACTGCAGAAAAACAGGGCGTTTCAACGAGCACTAGACCAAAGCTCCCTCAACAGTGTGTATCTGTGTGTTCCATCGCCCTTGTTCTCAGGGTCATACATCTCTGACAAGGCATCCAGCTCGTCATCTGACTCAGCATCCATCTCAAGACTCACAGGCTCAATGAGACCATCTGCCAGAAGCTGAGACTCTGAAGGCGGTTCATAACCTGCCTCTAACCTGCCCACTGCTGACGGTGATACCTCAGAAGGTGGTGTCTCATTATGTAAGCTGGTCAACAAACCTGCAGTGCAGCCACAAACATTTGTATCCAGCATGTCACACAAACATCTGCTGTGACAATGCTGCCGCACAAGCAACTGCAGCGAAAGACATGCACATGTGGGCATCAAACACCTGTCTTCATTGACAAGGCAACCGCTCAAAGGAGGCTGCAACTAGCGCTCAAAGCTTGCCCAAAACCACAAAATGCTAGTTCTGTGTACAGGCAGTGACCTAGGTGTTTGAGGAAGTCTCTGAGAGAACACTCGCTCAATGAAATGTGGTTGTCACCTCAGGATGGGATTCCCTTCATCCCTTCTTTTTCTCATGACAATAAAAGCAACATTTCAATTCTGGAGAGGAAAAATGTGGTTGTCACCTCTAGGAAGGGGATCAGCAGCAAAGTCATCAGGCTGGAATCGCTCCAGCAGGGAGCAGATTCTGCCCAGTGAGAGGCCGGGCAGCACCTCTGCCCTGATGGTGCGGTCTGTCAGCACCTCCTTTGGCATCATCAGCAGATCTGCTGTCGCCCTCAACTGTGGGAAGAATGAGTACCTGCAAAGATGTCAAAAGCCATGTCACCAAGATGTAACCAGTGAGTTACTGCTGTTGTAGCAGATCTGTCAACTGTGGCAAGAATAAGTACCTGCAAAGATGTCGAAAGACATATCACGAAGATGCAACCAGCAGTAAAGCTATGTTCCCACTGTTGCAATGCGTGGAAAGAAAGGTTGTTTTGAACAAAGAGAGGCATGATGATGCTGAGTGATGCCGCAGCTAGAGTGCATTGTGTCATGTATGTGAAGAACATGTTACGCTGCACTTAGCAGCTGTTCAAAGCTGAACTTGCTGTGAAGCACTATGGCTCAGCTTACTGTAACTGATTGCGTGTGTGAAGAAAAACCTTTCCTGTGATGCAGACACGACAGAGAAGCAGCAAAGTGATCGTGACCTGACAAGCGCATTGGCATATATGAACTTCACTGCTTATTACATTATGATGTCTGCTTTTCAGACATTTGCACAACTCTCATACACATGATGGATGGCATTTACCCTTCAAACAGTAAGGACTGTGCTTGTCTGAAACCTGCATTTCACGCCTTCACAACAGCTTCACACGGTGAGACAGTCATGGAAAGGCAAATCTTACCCTTCAAGCACCCCCTTCTCCTCCCTTACACCAGCATCATGGGCCCAGTCAGTCCACCTGGACACTGCCATCTTCAGGTTCACCCCCACCCCAAAGCTCAGGGGGCCCTTGCTGAAGGGCAGCAGCTTGGGGTCCAAGGGGGGCTCGGCCCCAGCTACCCCCCCAGCAGCAGAACTGGTGGATGCATTCCTGTGATGGCCGGAGTTTTTCCATCCGGAGGAGAAGACATCTCTGGATGAGGGTGACATTGCTCCAGCATCACCTGACATAGTCAATGCACCGTCAGGGGTGGCTGCGTCCAAATTGTGTTTCTGCTGTGTAGCAAGTGGTTTGGGCAGGAGAGCAACAAGTTCTTCCTGAAGAGCTTTGGCTCTGCAGGAAGCATTTGTTCCCAGATTTGGGACCACATCACAGAGCTGTAGGGACTTGCAGCAGTCCCCTACACATTGAGCCTACTGTTTCAGCTCATCCTCAGTTAGTCATGCAAAACAGGTGTGGCAATCTGCATGGTCAAGGCACCATTCAAGCGCATATGTGCTTTGACAGCGTGGAGCAAGAGAGCAGGCATACCTGCAGTGAGCTTTTCAAACAGGACAGAGTCGACACGGCGCAGGATGGCTGTCAGCATCTTCTGCTTCAAGAGAGTCACATGGCCATTGGTTGCACTCTGCTTGGCAGGCATCAGGGTGCGGTGTGTATCCTGCAACACCAGCACAGCATGTTGTCACAAAATGCTGTCATACGGCTGATGCACTTGTTTTTTGCAGCATTGTGCGGCTTTTTCAGAGATGATCAATAGCAAGATCACTGCATAGCATACATCCTTTCTCTCACTCCGCTTTGCCCCATCTTGAGCATTATTGACCCAATGTACCAGCACACTGAGAGCAATTGTGTGCAAGATTGTGACAATCAGCCTGTGCAATCCACAACTGTTCAGCAAACAAATGTAGACCTTGAACTCGCATACCAAACTGACTCGGACTTTCACACCATCAGGCAGTTGCTTGGACCGTGCATTGTTTTTCACAGATATCAATCAGTTTTCAATTATTTTTATTATTAGTTGTAGTTAACTTTTTCTACTTATTTTTGTCAGCATACCTGAAGGGCATCCAGCCATCTTTGGATGGCATCCTCATGTTGGGAGGCTTTGTGGGTGGGGGTTATGATGTGGGGGCTGAACATGGGCCCCCCCGAGGGCTCCCGCTTCACGCTCTCCAGCAGTGCCTTCTGCCACAAGTAGCGGAAGAGGCGCTCAAAGATGTACACCTCCAGTTCACGCAGCGGCGGCACAAGCACCTGTCAACACATGAAGAAGAAGATTAATGATTTTACAAGATTCTGCCAGCCAACACAAATGATCACACTTGCCAAACATAGCAATCACGTTCAAAGACGTGCACCTCCAGCTCACGCAACGGCGGCACCAGCACCTGATCAGCACAGGAGACAGTCTTCAGCTCACGTAGTGGCAATAAGAACGTGTTCTGAAACCTCAATGTTGTCAAGATGTAAGGAAGAGGCGCTCAAAGATGTACACCTCCAGCTCACGCAGCGGCGGCACCAGCACCTGGTCAACACAAGAGGCAATCTTCAACTTACAACAAGAATATGTTCTGAAACCTAGGGGGCGGCACCAGCACCTGGTCAACATGAGACACATTCTTCAGCTCATGAAGCAACAACAAGAACATGTTTTAATACCTAAAGGGGCGGCACAAGCACCTGGTCAACAAGAGACAATCTTCAGCTCAAGTAGACCTGGATAATATTTGGCTTCTCATTCAACGCCATAAAGTGTAATCTTGAGATTTGTTTTCTTTTCCTTTCTTTTCTGTTCTCACCTTCATGACCCAGTCGAATTCATCCATGCCGGAAGCCTCTTCAGCTATGCTGCCATCCTCTGACATCTCCCCTCCGTGGCACATGGCCCACAGCATCCAGCGCAGCTGTATGCAGTTGGACCACCAGTATGCCATGCCAATCACATCGCTGCAGCCGTCTGCTGCCGCCTCAATGGCCCTGCAATAACATCACTGACTTTTGGGTATGACCACATCAAGACTGTCCAACAATAGTGTGCCATGGCTCATGCATGCATTGTCAGGTCCTATGAGCAGCTGCATGCCTCCTGACTTCACGAACAACCGGCTGTGTTCAGTCATTCACCCCTTGTTTTATCTGTTTGATCATTGAATGGTATTTCATGGACATGTCTGTCCTGTCAATACATGCGTCTTCTGCTGGAGTCAGGTGTGTGTACAGTGTTAAGTACCTGCTGGTATGAGCTCCTGTTTGATCAGTCAGCATACCAGCAGCATGGTGAGTTGAGATGGCCTAAACTAGACTGGACAAAAGAAAAACACTCCTTTTCTTATTTTCGAAGGGATACACCAGATAAGCCAAAAAAACCGACTCCGGGCGTCTATGGCTCTCAATTTTGCAGAACTTGACTGTATTCAAGCTGCTCACAGGTCCTTGCACAGTGATGCTGTGAACAATATGCAGGCATGGGTGCTGACACAGAAGAAGGTAGCAGTATGCCTCCAGGCAGATACACAGGATGGGGGCTGTACCTGACAGCCCTGAGGCCAAAGGCGATGCCCTCGTCCGGGCCTAGGCTGATGGTGGTGCGGGCCAAGCGGCGTGCTGGTGCGTGCACGCTGCGGGCCTTCACCCTCCTTGCATTGCCCTTCCCACTGCGGGCCAGGTACACAGACGCCTGCAGGGTTGAATCATGCTGTGAGCAGAAGAGAAGTAGTATAGTTGATGTGCATTATTTATGTGTATTTGTATATTTATCTGTATTTGTATTGCAGAGATGTCTAACATGTGCATGGTTGAACTCATACTCAGGTGTCTGTGAAAATGACCCTTTGCAGGTGGAGACATGTTGAATGAATGAATGAATGAATGAATGAATGACAAAATGAACGATTAGTCGAATGTTGGACATTCACCTCTAGGGCAGCAGCAGTCCTGAGCTCCCTGACCATGCTCTCAATCTGAGTGTATGTGAACCCGGGGGGTATGCTGCCCTGAGCCCCTTCCTGGGCCCCCTCCAGCCTGGGCCCCAGATCCCGGCTACCCCGTGACATGCCCTGGGGTGTCGCCATTGACTTGGCTGACTCTACGTCACACAAAGGAGAACCATTTCATTTATTTCACAAAATTTATATTTCATCGTATAATCTGCTTTGATTGTGCTTGAGACCCCAACTTGAATGGTCAGGCGCCCTGGCTTGGATGCACAAGTGGGCGTACAGGCTGCATACCAGATGGTAAGGACAGCCAGATGACAGCCTAATGACCAGGCAAGTAATTGTGCAGCAAGACGCCTCAGTCCAGCAGGCATGACACTGAAGTCTTGTGTGGAATGAAATAACGGTGGTCACACAAGAATGGTCAGCTGGCTGAGCGTGAAGCACCACAGTGACCACCTACATAGGCGCACCATGTGTACTACCTGGGGGGGCAGCAAAGAGATCTTAAGCACCGCAGCTGCCATCGAGCACACCATCAACAGTAGGCAAGGTTGGCATCAACACCAGCTAAAGTTGTCAACTCCAGTAGGCAAAATTACAATCTTAGGCAAAAGGTGCTGACCACATTGAGTCCAGGACACCATCAAGTATCATCTAAAGTACGGCCTGACCAATGATAGATGCAAAAGGGACATGCCTGCAATAGCAGCAGCAGCAGCCGCTGCAGCAGCTGCCTTCTGCTCTTCATCATGCTTCAGCCAGGCAGCCTCCTCTTCTTCGGCCCTCTTCCTGCGCCTCTCGGACGCCTCAAGCTCCTCACGCCGTAATGCTTCTTCTTGCTCAGCTTCCAGACGCAGCCGCTCCTCTGCCTCAGCCTCGCGGCGTGCCCTTTCTTCTTCAGCAGCTCGCCTCTGAGCCTGCGCACAGAGTTGCTTTGTCATGTTAGGTCAGGTCAAGTCAGATGACTGCAGGCAAGGTCAAATCAATTCAGGTGCCATTTTCCTCGCATCAGTTCCAGTTAGAGCAGGAACAGAACTTAGCATGAAAGCAAGCACGGGGGTCTGGCCTGTGAGCTAGCAAAAGTGACTGCCACAACAAAGTTATGGTCCATGTCAGTCCAATCTAGGGTCAAATGGGTGTTTCAGATACAGACTTTCAAATCAGGCTCAGTATCATGATCCAGATGCAGCTCAGCACTGACAGATGTCCATGTTGTGATCAGGCATAGCAGATGGATACTGGCCAGCTGAATGATGGATAATGTCTACATTGTATTAGGACCTGAAAGTGTTGAGACACAGAGGTAAGATCATGCACGGCTGTGCATACACTATGCACAAGCAGAGCCTGTTCTTGCACCAGAGCATGCAGTCAATGCAGTGAAAATGCTTCACTGATCTCTGTCTTTTGTTTATGTCAACGGCCTGATGGTGCAAAGAAGATGCACAGAGTGACTTTTTCCTAAAGGCCTGATGGTGCAAAGAAGATGCACAGAGCGACAGAAAGCATACACAAGGATTCAAAAGCACTGGCAGATGAATGTCACCTGTTGCTGTTCTTCAGCTTGTCTTCTGGCCTGCTGTTCCTGCTCAGCCCTGCGCCGAGCGAGTGAGTCTTCTTCAGCCCTGCGGCGAGCCTGTTGCTCTTCTTCAGCACGCCGCTTGGCAAACTGCTGTTCCTCGTTCCTGCGCCTCACCTGCTGCTCTTCTTCAGCACGGCGCCTGGCTTGTTGCTCTTCTTCTGCCCTGAGCCTAGCCTGCTGTTCTTGCTGTGCTCTGAACCTCATCTCCTCTTCTTCCTGAGCTTGCAGCCTTTCCTGCTCTTCTTCTTGAGCCCGGCTTTGAGCTTGCTGCCTCTCCTCTTCTTCAGCCTTTCTGACTGCTAACAGCGGGTCGTTGGAAGTGTCCAATTTACGCGCCCAAGAGCGAATGGAAGATCCAGATTCCCCGTTCATTTGCTGCCCATCTTCATGCCTGTTAACAATGGAACAATGGCTTGAACAAAGTTGACATTGGCTGAGCCAAAGTGATGCTGGACAAAGCTGGTGCAAAAGCCTCATCAAATTGTGGCGTGTGCCATCTTGCCATGCAAAGCATACAGCAAGCCCACATCAGTCGCAAAACCAGAGGGCACAATGCCTCTATATTTGATTCTTGACAGCACTGCTTGGCAATGCTGATTTTTGGCAATTTACTGACATGTGTATAGTCACATGCAGTGTAATAGCGCCTGCACCACACACCCTGGAAGCCTTCTCGCAAAATACAAGCGGCAACAGCTGACATCAGAAACGGCTAACCAACAAGCTGCTACAGAACCACTGTTTACAGCAGGAACATCAGTTGCACAACCAGCACAATTGGTTGGTTTGCGGCACAATACTGGAAAGCTAAAGTCATGGAATCTGTGTGAAAGCCAGTGTCATTGCTTGCAGAAAGGAAATGCAGAAGTGTACTGCAATTGTTCACCTGGCAAAGTCACGGTCAGGGACTCCTTTGTTGAGGGTGGGGGAGGACTGGTGGGAGACCCCAATGACAGGGCGGTGGGTGGGGCCGAAGCCCTCCCCAGGCCTGTTCTGGGACTGAGCCTCCACACTTGCCACCTCAGCACCAGTGCCTGCACCGATTACTCATTACATGAAACCAATCGTTTGCATCAAGCTTTGAGATTGACAAGATGAGGATTCTCTGGCATGTGACAGCATGTGTTTGTGCAAACACTTGTTCACGAACAGGCTGGACAGAGAAGAAGCCCTCGATCAGGCTGCTTGACACACTTCTTGATCATGTTTCCTGATGCAAAACAGCAGCATGGGGTGTGTTGCTATGCAGGTGCACTCCAGATCCTGCAGATGGCTGAGGTGCTGCAGTCAGACGCTGCTTGCCAGCCACGCATGCAGTCTGCCGGCCAGGAGCAGTGGTCATGCACAGGTGTATGGCCGTACACCCATGCCTATCAGTGTATGGCTCATAGGTTGATTGAGCCAAGCAAGGCCAAAGCTGCTTAGGGTCAAAAGCTACACTTCACATGCTGACAATGTGGTCTGATATGATGGTTGCACAAGCAGCCGCCCATGTTGCCTGATCCTTGACTTTGTCAGGCACCCTGTGGCCGCTTGCATTGTGACACATGTGAATGCCGACATATCAGAACCACGGTGCACTGCCACAGGCACTGGTTGACTTCAGCGACACATCTCTAGGCTCTGTTGACTTCAGCAACACAGCGCTGGGCTGCGTTACTTGTAGCCCTTTGAATTAGTGTTGTGGCGTGTTCAACTGGCACTGATTACTGTGCATGTCAATCATCTGATGCAACTTTGTGTACAGCAAAGTGTCCTCACCTGCGACTCCTGCAGTGATAGCACCCCTGGGACTGATCCGGTTCACCTGGGGCTGTTGCCCCAGGCCTTGGCCTTGGGCAAAGCCGCTCTGACCCACCTGTCCAGTTTGCTGACCGCCAAACCTGCCTGCATTCTGCTCCTCTTCCTCTTCTGACTCATCCATGTACATATCCTGCTCCTGAGCGGGCTTCTGAGGCTGCTGTGGCTGCAGCTGCTGCCGGTGCTGCTGCTCCTGCTGGTTAGCCAACGCCATTGGGCTGAGCCTGCCGTCACCATTCTGACTCACGGGTGAGTCAAAGGGATTGTATGCAGCTTCAGTAGCAGCTGCCTTGGGCTGAGCCTGGGGTTGGGGCTGGGCTGGGGGAGCCACAGGAGGGGTCTTCCTGAACCACTTGCTGCTTGGCCTGGGAGCGTCACTGGCGGGAACTGCAGTGGAGTTGGCGGGAGCTGCGGCGTTGTTGTAGGCAGAGGTTGGCGGGCGAGCAATAGGTACTGGGCCTTGCCGCTGCTGCTCTGTCTCTCCTGCCAAAAGTGGGCGGGAATTCATGGACTGGCCCTGAGGTACAGCAGGTGCATTTCCACTGCCTGTGCGAGCAGCCAGGAAAGCGGCGGCAGCACCTGCTGATGCATCACTGGCACCACTTGGTGAGGACCTCTGAACACCGTAACGACTGCGCAAGGACTGCTCTGAGCGCTGCGGAGTGTCTTCTGAGTCCATGGGCGACCGCGGCTGTGGAGAGGGGCGGTCCCAGGTCCTGGGGATGGATGGCGGGATGGCAGGCATGCCTTGCCTGCTTTGCTGCTGGTTTTGAATTGCCATGGGACTGGCCTCCTTATCAGAGATCAGGAAAGCCTCATTGGTAGCAGGTCTCTGTGGCTGTGGTGGCTGCTGCCGCAGCTGTGGTGATTGTCCAGAGGTAGGTACAGCAGCTGCGGTTGTGGCTGGCTGAGCCTGCTGTGCACGCTGTGCTGGGGCGGGCGAACCTGACTGCTTGTCCTGAGCCTCAACAGCTGCCACGGCAGCTGCCAGGAAGTCATCCTCGTCAGATTCTTCCTCAGCCAGTCTTGAAATTTGACTTGCAAGGTCACGTGGGGCAGACTCTGCTGTGCTTTGCTGTGGTGGCTGGGTCTGGCGGGAGGCCATGGCAGCAGTGGATGGCTGCTCAGGAATGGCAACTTGATTCCTAGTCAGCTGATTGGCACGAGGCGAAGGCGCAGGAGAGGAGTCATAGGCCAGGTCGTACTCTGAGGGGGGTTTTGGAGGGTTTGTGATGGGTCTGGTTGGGGGCGGCGCCCGGGAAGCCATCGGCTGCTGAGGTGTTTCATCTTCTTCTTCATCCAGGAGGAACCCATCCTCATCATACTTGGCAGCTTTTCCAACATTAGCATGTGGAGCCAAGGGCCGTACAGGGCCTGCCTCAGGCTCCATAGGGCGTTTAGCAGCGAAATCTGTGTGCTTGACTGGGGAGGCAGATTGTTCTGGGATTGGCTCTGGGACTGATTCCAGGGGACCAGGGGAGAAGCGAGAAGCTTCTGCATGGCGTTGTGACCTTGCTGATCCTGGACTGTGGTCTTCTTCTCGGATGCTCTCCATGATAGCACCAGCAGGTGCACCATAGCCATCGTCTCCATAGTCAGAGCCATAGTCACCTGCATTAGTCACATCAAAGCTTGGTTGATGCATGTTTGGCATCCTGTTAGGGCGATTGTCAAGAATGCATGCCTGTTGATTGCATGCTTAATTGCATGCCTGTTGATTGCATGCTTGATTGCGTGCCTGTGGATTGCATGCCTGTTGATTGCATGCTTGATTGCATGCTTGCATGCTTGCATGAAGAAGCAGGTGCACAGGCTATTGCATTCTGCATGCATATCAGACCATGCGTATTGATCAGCAGACACAATGCATTGTCTGCCTGGCCACATGCACATTTGGCCAGGCTAAGTGTGAGCGTGTTCAGGCCATGAAACCTAATGCGTTGCTGACTGGGATCATTTTCAGCATGCCAACATAGTATTATTACCAATTTGCAACTTCACGCTGTACAGAAAAATCAGTCACCAAAGCCCAAGCGCATACATTCTTGCGTGTCAGACTGTCAATCACTGTCATATTGGTTGACAGTCTGACACGCAAGAATGTATGCGTTTGGGCTTTGGTGACTGATTTTCCTGTACAGCGTGAAGTTGCCAATGCTTAAGCTTTGATTGGAGCAGATTGCACTGCCACAAGCAACTAGGAAATCACTTTTACAACAGCTTTTACCACAAGATGTGATGGGCAAAATGCAATGTAGATGGCAGACACACAGACAGACTGCCAAGCTTCACAGATCATGTGACAAGCTTAAAAACTTACTATCTGAGATCTCACTGCCAGTGCGCTGCAAGCCACTAGAGCTGGCATTGCTGGTGCCTGTGAATGTCATCTTGCCCTTCTGCTTGTTTCTCATGCGGCACCTACACATCACAGCATGCATCATGCAGTTGAGCTACCATACAAGATGTGCAGGAGGCTTGCAACAGTGATCACTGCAGCAACCAGGGGTGGATAACATAGCTGGCTTGCTTTGGAGGGGAGTGCTAGGGGCTCACCCAATGGTGACCTCCAGAACAACCTCTCCCAGGCTTTGAGTAATCTTCTTGTCAGTGACAGCAACTGTGAAACCCTGTCGAGCCTCATTGTGAACAGCAGCATAATGTGCTAGATTTACCACGACCTGCCCTTGCTCCTTTTTGCCTCTGCCTGATCCAACAAGTGACAGAATGAGCCATTTGTCAGTGAATGGGCCAATGCTGTTGTCATCTTTGCCCTTGTAGACTTCCTGTAGCACAACCATGAACTGTGTCACAGCTTCTGCCTGGGCTTCACCTGATACCTTTCGCATATACTCGGAGGCAGCAGTGGAGCACGGCATGCAAGCGCTTCCTCACCGAGTACAAAGTAGCAGATATGCTCAAGCGGTCTTCGAAGCGATACTCAGCAGCTGCTACCCCAGGACTGGTAGTGGGATTGACGGGAGCTGTGTTGCCTCTTTTGCTGGAGCCTCGCTGCCAAGATATAAACATCGGACCCGCAGTGGCTGGCCATGGTCGCAGCGAGTGCACTTGGATGCTGAAGTCGAAGCTATACGATTTCCCCTTCTTCTTACTGAAAATCCCCATTCTGTCTTCGTGAGCTTCACGCGACGCTCAAGCGTTGAGTCGCATCTGCACCAGTTATGCTCACCATGCAAGTGCAAAATGGAGGATCCACGCAGCTGAACGGATGCCTGATCACCGTTGCTGCTTGACCGTTGCTGCAGATGTCTCGTCTCTGTGTAGAAGATCGTGATCGGCGCGGTGGCATGTTTTGACCACACGTATGTCATTGTGATGTTGACCTGAAAGAGCAGGATGCAACCTCCCAGTGCAGGTGGCTCTCCTGAATCGTTCAGCAAATTGCGCAGACCATTCGTTGTCAGTATTCGAGAGGCCCTCGTTTTAGCTGGTGCTCAACAAAGCGATTTGAGGGTCATTCTCGCGGCTCTCGAGCAAGACAGCGTAGGCTACCAGCGTGGGGCAGATGCTTCTGGTCCTTTCACCGAGCTCAATTCTGCCGTACTGGGGCAGCCACCGTTTGGGCTCAATGTTAAAAGGTGCAACATCGTCAAGAAGGCTATCAAACAGTCACAAGGTGGGTATAGAGGTTCTGCTTTCTGTCACTGTCTACTGGCCTAGCGCTTGCAGTATGTAACAGCACCTGAGTAGCAATTCATTTTCTGCAACTGAATATCAGCAGTGACAAGAACTCATTTTGAGTTGAACTTGCTGTCTGGTTGCATGCATGGCTGTACTCAAGCCAGCTGACATAAGTGCAGCATCATACTTTGCACTGTTGTTGGTGTGTCTTTAGCATGCAGCGCACCGGCGCTTGACACCACACAATGTCTTGCGCAGGGACTTTGCAACCCTTCGACAAGAGACACAGCACCACTGGCATCTCAGGTAAATACGTCAGACACCTCTTATATGTAGCTGTACAGTGTCTCTTACAGTCAACCAAGTTGGCAAGTGTATCAGGAATGCTCTTGCTGATTTGCATGTGTTTGAAGGTGGCATTACTATGGAAGGAAAACTGGTCTACATCAAGGGGAATGGGGACAATGACACATCCCCAGCGCTGATTCAGAGAAGCCTGTTTCAAAGACAAGATGAACGTCAGAGCACACTGTTCATGGCTGATGGACGCCCTGCTGGCCGTCTGTGGCTAAAGGAGCTAGACGACCTGGTTGAAACCAAAAGGTAACAACCACTAAATGAATGTAATCAAACAAAACATTCAGCATAACACATGTGATGTGGAATACTGTGATCACTGGTAATCACAGTGAGTGCACCCCTATAGTTTAGGCTTCCATGCCAACCCAAGCAATGTGAACATAAGCTGCCACAATTTGTCCTGCCACAATTTGTCCTGCCACAGATCTTCCTGCCACAGTTTTTCCTGCCTTGGAGCCTGCATCCTAACTCACATGCCTATCACGTGGTGGTTCGCAACAAGATATTTGCCTGGTTCTTGTCCAAACAGGGTGGTGTACTTCTTGTGTTTTCAGGGCTGCTATACGAGTCTTGCAAAAGCAAGGAGAGAGTGCATCTCAGAGCCGGCCTGAGCTCCCAGGAACAACCCCAGACGGGCTCTCAACAAGCTTATTCCCTATAGGCTGCACCGTTGAAGTCTTCCCCTATGTTGTTGAGCACCAAACAGACCGGCAGTTGACATTGATTGAACCTGTATCCTGACATGTATACAGCAACTTGTTGGTTGCTGCATAGCTTTTGTTTATGACAGGACTTGCAAAGTTTTGTTATGAATCAACGTTTATGATGTCCTTTGCTGTTGATGAGCACAGTTTGGCGTGGCAAACTGCTCGCATGCTCCTGCAGCTGAATACTAAGCCAATTGACTTGATGCAACTGCCTTGCAGGTCCAGCTGGCTTCTCTCTGTCTGAGTTATGGGGCTCACTCACGGCTACTGTTATGGAAGTAGCAAGCTGATCTGTCTGAAAACTCTTTGGCGCCATATCTTGATACCAAGGTTGATGTTGGAGGGCATTTGTGTCACCTGCCATGCTTGTATCATCAGGTACAGTTCTGGTGCTGGCGATATCCTACTGCCTATGTCGTGGCTGTCAATTTGGCATGCTGCCGACCTTGCCTCTGGCTGTTGTGATATTCCTCTTTGTGGGCATCTTGCATGCATCTTGCACGCTAGCCTGCTGTGCTTGACTTTTGTAAGACTGACCCAGCACACGGATGCAACCTGCTACCTTTGGTCCTCCTCTGCTGGAGTGGTAGCCAATCGTGTGTCTGCTGTGCGCTTGTGATGTGACAGCCATCCATGCTTGCTGCTGCATACAAACAGTTGTGTTACTCTTTGCAGGTCAGGCCATCGCAATTCTGCGCCCCTTGTACGTCACTGCCTGACTTGCAGTAGGTGCGACAGGTCATCTCGCTGCTATGGTTGCAGCTGTCCACAAGTGCTTGTCTTCTGACTTGGCTCTGGGGGCATGCTTTGTTGAATTTTCAGGGTTCTGCATGAACATGGTACGCCGCTAGGCCACACCCAGTGATTCGAGCTGCTTCAATAGGCATCGCTCACACGCCACAGCATGAGGCCTAGCGGTGCATCCTGTGGAGATTGAGCTGTTCCTTTTGAAGCAGAAGCCTGGGTGCTGGGTGTGACCTAGTGGCGTACCCTGCATGTGCCAAAGTTTAAACCTCCAACACAGGATGCCCCTGCTTCAACAAGAGCTGCTTGAATGATGGTGGGGCATAGCGGCATAACCGTATGTGCAAATTTGAACAGCCATGTCCAAAGTACTTTCAGCACTGCACAGCCAAACCAGTCACTTTCAGGAAAGGCCCGGCATTTCACTAGTTGCTTTTTGGTATGTACCTGGTCCACCTGGCGTATCACTTTGGAGCGGTATGCACATTGCTGAGTTGCTGTTCGTGTCCCCTCTCAAACTTTATATAGCTTGCACAGATTTGTGATCAATGTGCCTGCAGCCAGCCATCTCAAAGTGTTCTATTGGATTCTATTACTAATATCTTTGCATTGTCTGTAGGATGCATGCCTTGAACCAGTCAATGAGCGCACCTGTGTTTCAGCAGCCCCTGCCGGTTGGCGTCAATCAATGATTTACATTGTCGCCGATATACCAACCAATGTGTTGCAAACAAGGCGACATCAAAGTTTGTGAGGCTACAGCATTCACTCAGAGTAGCATGTCCAGTGCAGTACCGGCACTGCAGGTACCTATCATAGCTCATATACGCAGCTAGATAAGCATTTAGTTAAGCGTACCACAGGTCCTTTGGGCAGCTGTCAAATGGTTCAGACATTGTGTATGATTCGCATCCATCTTTTAGCTGTTCTCAGTTGCCCTGATGCGAGGGATGGCACAGTCACGAGCTTATTGGCATTAATTGCACTGACCCTACAGCCTGGTGTTATTTGAAAGCATGCTTGACATCGACATGTAGCTCCTGCTACAGATTGCTGGCAAAACGTCTGGTAGGCGCAAATTTAACTTCATGTAAAGAAAATCCAGCTTCTCACATGTAACCAGTTTGATAAGGACGTTATGCCTGTTCACCATCCCCTTCACACATACCGCTTGCATGCTAACTTGTTCCGAAAGCCCTCGTAGACACAAGTGCTTAGCAGCCTATACAAGTAGGATGCCAATTGCATTTGCAAAACGAAACATGGGTCTTCACTTAAAACGACAGTCACTTCAAGCAACATCTCTACTGCCTTAGGAAATTGAGTCACGCAACTGTCCCGCTCAACTGGGACATGCAATCATCTCAACGTCAAGTCTTCACCATGTCACGATGCACATGCTACACTAAGCATGTGAATTCCACGCAGACACAGACAAGTTCTGACCAAATCTGACGGCAGCATGACAGAGGCAACCTTGCCCACATATGTGTGGCACAACATCAGGTCATGAAAAGAGGGGTAGATGCTAAACAGGGCTGTTGAACCGTGAGCTGATGGGAGATTAGCTGTACACAAGTAGAACAAAAGGTGATCTAGCTTCTGAAAGGGCCTTTATTGCCATCGACTGACTTCAAGTCACAAGTCACTTCGGGTGGAGGAATCTTGTACACTTTAAGAAAACTTTATTGAGCTGGGCCGACATAATCCAGCTGTCAAGGTGTTAAGTGAGCCTTCAAGGGAGCAAGTCAATGCTATCAGTTGTGAGTTGTTGGGGCTTCCTCTGCCCCCGGTCCATAGCCTGACTCAGCAGGAGGTGATTTGGGGGAAGATGGTGAAGAAGTAGAAGCCACAGGAGCCGGGGCAGGTGCGCGACCTGATGATGTGTAGGTCGCAGCTGCACAGACAGACAGTGCATGTCAGCCCAATGTTTTTGCAGCATTAAGGTCGCAGCTACACAGACAGACAGTGCATGTCAGCCCAATGCTTTTGCAGCATTCAAGGTTAATTACTTGACATGTGCATGTGGAAACAGCCGGTCTTCACGCTGCATACAGATTTGAAGGTTGCCATGGAAAAGCAGCATGTCATTTATCTTGTTGAGTTGATGGCAAAAGCCCTGTGACAACGTCTGGATCAGCATGGACAAACTGGAAATGCAGGTTGATGTTGAAAGTGCATCTGGTTTATCAGAAGCAGAACATGGCATATCCGAATGCTGCAGCACATGCATATGCTGGTGAAGCAAAGTGCAGGTAATGAAGAGTGGACCATCATCAGCACAAAGGGACACCTCAGGCAAGGGCAGGCTAGCAGATTTAAAAGGAACAAGGGGATCTCAAGCACAACTCGCATGCATGCTGTACTACAACAGAGACTGCTCACCTTGCTGCAACATTCTTTCCCTGAGCTGGTGGACCTCCTCAAGTTCTGCCAAGATTCTCTGGTGCTCAAGGGCGTTTTCGTCTGTCTCAGCCAGTTTCCGGCCCGTAGGTTGGCTCTCAGCTGAAAGCAGCCGGTGGCTTTCGGTGCAAACGATTGCCGTTGCCAGTAACAACACGCACCATTGAAGCTTGTTCATAGTGTCGCTCTGCGCTCTGCAGCAGAGCATGTAGTCAGCGTTGACGGTCAAGGCCTGTAGTCGGGTGTGTAGGTCTTGCCCCAGAACTCGTGCAGTGAACTGCGCATTAAGGCCTTTTGGTGCAATAACAAGATGAAGCACTTGTCCGCAGTGTCCGTGCAGTGTCGTGGCAACAAACAGTTCCAACTGACAAGCGAGAATTGTGCAGAAAACAGCGTCGGCGGCCAGCACCGCACGAGATCAACAAGGCTTCAACGGGCGACAAACAGATGATACAACTCTTGGCAAGCGATCTCGCAACGGTGAAGAGGCACAAACATAGAAGCACATGCATAATACTTTCGCAGGTGGCATTTACGATTTCGCCCGCAAACGTAACATACCTTATGGAAGAAACAATGTGCTGTACTTAGGTCGTCTTAAAGATGCAGCAGGCCGGTGTTCGATCAGTTGCGCCGGGGGTGTTTTGACTATCTGCGCTGCTGAAGTCGACTGCACTCGGCTTAAAATTAAATATCCACCGGCAGTACTTTAGGCTTTCAGCTTGGTAGTAAATATGACTAAGCTCATCCAGGTGAATTGTCACCAGCACCCCAGCCTGTTGCACTTGACATACTGCAGGCAGTATTTAGCTTGTTGGCTTTGGCCTTCGACACCATCTAGTCTTTGCTGTCTATGCTGCATGGAACTGAATGGTCTGCAGAGTGAATTTGATGTCATTCATGTTAGCATAAGGCCTATGTTTGATCAGCTGTACCATTGAACCACCGGTACCACAAAGTGACCTCAAACCAAGCGCCTTTTGGGTCAGCTCCGAACTTTGCAAACACATGTGCCTCCAGACAAATGCATCGGTAAAGCAGCCATACAGCAGGCAACCGAGACTGTCACGGGGCAGAGTAGCCATGCATGGCACAGTGAAAGCCTTTGACTCAGCACATGCCGGCTCCTGTGGCAGATGCAGAAATGTGGTTTCGCTGTGCTGCAATCTGCAGCAAGGAAGCTGAAGCAGATGCTTGCAGCCAGCAGCAGCCGGATCCAAGTCTTGTGGAGCCTCCCTGTCACTGCCTATTGGGATTATGATGGGGCAGAGCATCAACTTTTCTTCTTCAGCGCTTCCCTGCAGCATTCCAGTAGTGTTGAACTGATTGTTCATGAGCAAGTACAGTCCACAATGTCCTCAGGGGCTGCCGCCTTCAGCTGCAAGTGCATCTCATTTCAGCTGCAGCTCATCAACCTGTCTGAGGCACCTTCACAAAGCGCCTGAGTCACCTCAATTCTCCAATGACCTCCCCAGCCTTGCGCCATATGTGCCAGATGCCCTTTGGTGTGACAGCAACAACAACAACAACAGCAGCAGCAGCAGCAGCAGCAGCAGCAGCAGCGACTGATTTGCCCCATTGGTGCTCCAGCAGCAGTCATCTGCCATGTCATGCCATGCCATGCCAAAGCCTTCAACATGCCTGAGTTGGGTCACCTGCTCAGTGAGAGATCTGCGCTGGAAAGTGTGTACTTTCTGGCTACGACCGCACAGCCATCGGACACGCCAAAGCAGGCTGATTTGAATGTAGCTGTGAAGTGCAACCCTTCACCTGCACACTGCTGAGCACATATCAGGTGTGCTTAACTCAACAGAGCGTATGACGGATGGCTTCAGCTCCCATTGATTTGTGCATGTTCAGACTTGAGGTACGCATTCCACTATGTGCAAATGGTGGATGGCCAGGCACGGGATGTCAGTAGATGTTTGCCTTGCAACAAGCTCAAATCATTCCTGTTTGCTCTCAATGTCACATGTTTGCGCACATTCAGCCAGCCATGTTCTCCAATAATGATGGGCCGACTGAATTGCACCACACTGAGATTTGCTCAGGACTATTGCATTTGACCATGATCATGATGCTGTGATTACCACGCTTCCTAGCTTCGCCATGTTCGCTGCTGCTGATACTTGACCAGCTGTGCGGGCCATTTGTATGCCGACGAGTATCCCACGTTGTGCCATTGTCGTTTGTGAACCGACTGGCCCGGCCCATGCTTAAAGCCCACTCTATGAGCATGAAAGCGCTTTCAAGCCTTGAAACTCGACTGCAACCCACTAGGCACATGTCTAGCTCATTGTGCATTTTTGCTGCCAGACCGTTTTCTGGGTCCGTCTTCAAACTAAGCTGCAATAGTCGTCAACTTACCTGCTCTTCCGTGTCCCTGGAGCTTCATCAGATTGCCGCCTCAGCCAGGCTGAACAGCATGCACGGCCCCTTGCCTCAGCAGTAAGCCCTTCAATGTCAAGCCATCAGACAGAACCTGTGCTGAACCTCAGCTTGGTCATACTTCACTGCAGTCCAGAGGATGTTGGTCAACCAATTGACACTGTCCTTCATCCAGGGCTTCAGCTCATGCAGCAGCATTTGACGCTCAGCGGCAGGAAACTGACACTGGTAGTCCCCAGGAGCATTGATGCTGTCTTGGACATGTACATTGCCAGAAGTAAGCTGCCTGAGACTTGCTGTCCTCTCTGGACCTGCTGCGCAAAGCCTACCCAGCATGCACATGAACTGGCAGCGTGAATGACTCACATGACAGTAACTGTATCAGTAAGTCACAACGCAGCAAGCCATGGTTTGATAGCGCATGTCTCACACAACTGGACATCTGATCAGCATAGACATGTGACAGACGCACCTGAGCACTGTATATGATTATCAGATCAGGGTGACCGGGACCCCTATTGGTGCCGGCCTTGGCCATCGGCCATAGCTCTGGCACAGCTCATCCTGCAGCAGCCTGAGCTTGTGAAAGGCAATAGGGTGTGTGACATTGGGTGTGGCCTTGGACTGCCAGGAATAGCCGCTGCTCTCTCAGGTTATTCATTCAAATATGCATCCTGGCTTTTGCAGCACATTGATTCACACTCACATTGGTTGGCCAGCTGCCAAGAAGTTAACATTTCCTTGACTGCATGCAGCCCGCAAATGCACAACATGTGTGGGCGCAAAATCAAGGCACCAGCCCCAGTGCACACTGTCATCATTGTATACATGCACTGCTTGTATTGTCATTCTCCAAAGCTCATGTCCCTAAGGTCCTGAGGTGCAAGTGCGAAGTATGTTACAGAACAGTGTACTCCCACAAGAAAGCTTTGCATTGTGGACAGCAGCAACTGACAGATCTGCAAAGCTGTGTCATGCTAGCCAAGACAGCAGCCGCAATTGCAGGATTGACTTCTTACTCGAATTGGGTCCCACAGCTGATGAAGCTATGCCATTTGCTGCATCATCAAGCCCTCAGCTTTCAAACGTGATTACGAGTAGCTGCTTGCAATTTGCTCTCTTTCAACACAGTCAGCACTTGCTTGTTTAGGAGCCAAGGAGGTGGTTATGTTGGACAGAGAGCCCATTGCTCTGCAGTGCTCTCTGCTCAGTGCCCAGGCCTGTGGCGTGGCGTCTGTCCAAGACTACACACAGCATGCAGAGCCTGAGGCAGCTTCCAGCAGTCAGCACCAGTCACTTCCCTCCCAACCTGGCTCAGATGTTGTGCAAGACAACACCAGTGGGGATGCAGCTCCAGGCTGCCAGTCAACTGCTAATCACCAGGCACCGTTTCCTCAGGTCTGTCAAGCCATGGCCTCCAACATGTATGCTGAATCAGTGAATGTCAGGTCAGATTCTGAACCCTAGGTCACTGGTACCCCCTGGCATGTGCATGAGCTCTATATATAGACTGATGAAGACAACCATGATCTGAAAGCAGCACGTAGAGTGCCAAGCTGCTGGAAACGAGGAGCTTACGTTGCACTGAGCTTTCACATGCAAGCACATGCAGCGCATCACAGCTTGCTGTCAGCGTCCAGCTCTTGCTGAACACAACAGCTGTAGCAAAAGAAGAACACCTCAAGCAAATCCAAATTCCTCTGCACTCATGCCATGGGGAAACTCAGCTCACACTGTGCTGTATGCATTGCATAAACTTTGCCTGCATCTGTGTCTTGCTGTACGCAACTGCATGTTGCTGTTTGCCATCAAAACCTGTGGCATGGTTGTGTAAGATGATAATCGCCTGTGTGACCCAGGTCAGCGCCCAGCACTTTGATTGGAGTGACCAGAGCTGTCAAGGCAACTATGATGTTGCACTCGCGTGTGATGTCCTCTATGAGCCATACTCAGTGGAGCCAGTTGCAAACATCACACCACGGCTGCTAAATCACAGGACAGGCAGGCTTCTGTTGGCTGATCCGTCCCACAGGACAAAGGATAACAGGTAACCTTGTATGGCACATGCCTCTGCCTTGTGCCACAGCTGGTGCTGTATTGCCACGATTGGTGCTGCATTGTCTGCAGCTGGCATTTATCAGCCAACCAAAAGAGGAAAAGGAAGGACAAAGGCTTTAGGTGCACAATGATGACAGTACCTTCAGCTTGTCTCAGTATGCCTCACATTCTAGCATGCCTTTGGTAATGCCAAACAGGCAGCTTTGCTTCTGTTTCTATATGTTCATCTTGGCATGGCGTTACTCGGGTGCAGCTCACCATACAGCGCTCTCAGTTACAGCAGGTACTCAGAAGTATGAGCTTCATTGCACACGCTTGCGGTATGTGTCACTGTCTGTCTGTACTTTGTGCAGGGACAGGTTTCTGCAATTGTTAGGTGGGCAGCCCAAGTCTGCCATGCTGCTGCAAGAAAGCTCAGAGGTCACCATTCGGATGGATGAGCAAGATAGCCTAGTGCAATTGCAGTTGCTGCGCATGAAACAAGGCCAGGAGACAGTTGGTCTCAAGCTCTGATTGCTTCATCAGCATGTACACCTGTGTTCTGCTCTTGTCGTTGCCGGCACGCGGGAGATTGAGGGGGGGGGGGGGGGGGGGGGGGCCCAATTATTCAAACAGGTTTTCCCAAAAGCAGCTGCGACCCTAGGCATGATCCTGCAATGCAGCACTGCAAAAACACTAGTGCAGTACTGTGCACGACAAGCATTGCTGCCTAATGAGCTGTTTGAAAGGCAGTCACCTTGATAACAATAGAGTGCAAAAATGTACACGTGCTATTTGTTCTGGCGCGTACTTACAGCAGACACCACTCTGAGTGCTTAGACGCATGCGCCTTGACTCAAGCACGTTAAGATGTGGTAGCTGCCCATATTGTAAGCCATAGCGTCTCTAACAACACACGCCAAGTGAGGAAGTGACATGCCTCAGGTTGCAACAGCTGCTGCAACAGAAGGCCTGCAGGCCAGCTGGTACGTGCAATAACAAACTGCATGCTGAGTCAATCAATCGAATGTATAGTCATATGTGTCTAAGCTTCGGTTGAGCCAAGGAGCACAGTTCATAGCATGAGTGGCAAAATCAGCCTAGTGAACTAGTACTGCAGGGTGTTTGACATAGAGGGTGTGCAGCAAACAGTCTGCTGCGTAGCAAACATGCTACAGTGCTAGGCTGTCTGGTCTAATCATCTACATGCAGTCTGCTGCACTTTAGCTGTCAAAACATGAAGTGTTTGTTGTGAGTCTGAGTCGAAGGGTAGCACTAGCTGCAAAACACTAACTGGATTGACTGCAAGTCAAAAAAGGATGAACGCCCATGTACATGCATGCGCTCTGTTATGTGAAGTAGCCAGCACAAACTGACTAGGCTGCGGGCTTGGCTGAGTACAGAGGTGATGTGTTGTAAAAGTCATTTGCACCAGCTGCCATGAACTCCTCAAAGCTGGTGTACTTGGGTTGCCAATCTAGAGCTTCCCGTGTTTGGCAGTTGGACATCATCTTACCCTTTTTGCTAGTTTCTTGGCCTGTGAAGTCTACTGAGCCTGAGAATTTCACGGATGTCAGACATGCATCAATCATCTCCTGCATAGTAAAAGCCACAGATGCTTTGCACACGTCAGCTCTGATTGATGCTACTTGCAGTACACAATGCTTGGAGCCCAAGTCGCCACGCAAGGTAAATGCAGAGACAGCATATGAACGTAGCATTGGTGACCGATGACACAGGAGTCAATCACAAGCGCACTGCATGAGAGACAGCTTTTGTTCCAGACAAATGTGTGTACCTGAAATGTGAGAGGCGCAGCATCTGCTCCCACAAACACTCTGCCTTGACACTCTTTGCCACTCTGCAGCGCCTGTATATGCATCTACAGTAATTAAGCATCTACGTGTTGCGCTTTGTGACCATGTTATGCATCTCTGAATGGGCTGGAGGACGTCTAGTGACATTGTCATGCACTTGTGGTGACATGAGCAGGGGCTGAGATCAATGCATGTGAGTTCAAACAATGAGCCAGCCAGGCCTGCTGAATGAGATTTCACCATTCTTTCAAACCTCAGGTTCTGGGACTGGAACATAACTCAGCATTTAATCTAGAAATTGCAGGCTGCTGATCGTGCTGGATACCGAGCTGGGCACATGCTTCCCCACCAGCAGCCATGCATTTATTCACTCATTCATTCATTCATTCATTCATTCATTTGTTTGCTCAAGCATTTGAGTGTGTCTGTCTCCAGCGTCAGGTCAGTACAGGTTTGAGTCCAGTCCTGAGATGCTCCCTGTATGACTCCCCGATTTGGCAGCCAGTGTATCCAAGAACACCAGCAGCAGTCACAGAGACAAACAAGCTTGAGCTTACCGCGACACAAAGGCTGGCTGCATCTTCATAGTGTATCAGATTGACAGTGTAGCCGCCCCAACGCGCCACCTGTCCCTGCTTCAGGAAGAACGTATGCGCACCCCTGCAGTCATTTCCACTATCATGCTGCTGTCTCAAATGCCTAAAACATTGTTACTGTCCCCAGACGTTGCTGAGTTTACATCTCCAGTGTAAAGATGACGTTTCTGAATTAAAGATGACGTTTTGGGAGCCATGCACCCTTCATGACTGTCTCAACTATGCACACAATGCATTTGACACTAACGCATGCAGTATCTGCCTGTCCTGCTTCCGAGCTTCACATGTTGATATGGACACTTGCTGCATATGAGATACTATTGTATGCATGCTGTGGACACTTGCTGCATGATGTGGAAACTTGCTGCATATGCAGTATTATTGTATGTATGCTATGATCAACAGATATGTCACAACAAACACATGTCTCCTGACCCGGGCTGGACAGGCTTGTAATGCATGTGAAAGGAAGCTGCAGCATGTAGTCACCTGCCAGCATGATACAGGCCAACCAGTCTAATGACGATGCCTCCAGCTTTCAAGATAGCTTCTTCAGCTCCTAGCAGTCTGCAACCCAATGCAAGAAAATAGACTCGATATGAAGAAGGTGCACGTGTAATTCAGCATGCTCCATGTCCAGAGAATCTTTTTGACAAGGGCACAATGCTCAACATCATGTGCTGAAACTTACTGCCCATGTCTTGCCTTACAAAATCCAAGGCAACAGGCACATGTCAAATGCCGTAATCATCTTCCTCTGTGTGCTTTTGAACCCAGGTCTGAAATCACAAATGACAATTGCTCTCCCTGACTCACTTGTCTGTGCGGTCACTTGAGCCTCTGTCTGCAATTTTGCAGTCTTCATTGCAGTGTGAGCCGTCATCAACTTCATAAAGCCCTGCGCTGGATGTGAATACTAAAGCTCCTGTCCCATCCCACAGTTTAGCAGCTTCTGCAACCTGCATGGCACGCACACACACACAGGTCTGACAACGCGATTAACTGTTTTGTTAACATCATATATTTTTATTTGACACCTGCTGGTAGTCAAATGCACTGACCACCTTGAGCATACCAATCATCAGACTGCATGAGAAGGAGGTATGAGACCAGCAGTAGCAAGGTGAGTGACCAAACATGTAGTCGAGGGACTGAGGAACACAAGAAGCAGGCAGCAAGTGCATGCTTTGCAGTTTGTCTTTTCTCACATGGTGTGCAACTTCAAACTGCGAGATGCAATATTTGCTGTGGCTGGTCATGTGAACACATGTTTGCTATTCCACCCAGTGATGTGCAATAGATTGGCAGATTGATGGGATGTTGAGGGATCTTGTGACATCCAAGCAAAACACAGCAGTTGCCTGATTATGGTCCCTGGTATATTTTGCACAACGGCTGTCTAACTATAGCCAAAGGACTGTGTAGACACTGCACAGCAAACTTGCAACTTCCTGCATGTTTCATGCGCTGTCTACATCAAAGGCTACTGACATTCCCGCGGGCTTGCAGCAATTGCAGATCTAGTTGTAAGATTATGCATGCAGATCTGAGGAACATCTCCCTCTGCAGTCAGGCAATGATTGCAAATGACAAGCTGGTAGTCCCCGTAGCAAGGTGCAACTCCAAGCAATAACAGGAGAATCTGTCAGTCTGTGCATGCACAGCTTTTGGACACATCATCAGGCCATTCAGAACACTGATCATAAGTCCAGCTGGCCACATGCACACTGGGTCAGGCATGGGGACAGGTACACAAAGAAGTAACAGTACTGAAGATGGCTGTACCTCTGCTGGGTAGTCTGAGCTGCCAGATGGAGGAGCTGAGAATAGCACATATGGAAACTGCCTGCTGTCACTCTCCACTTTCGTCCTGGGCTGAATCTGCATTTGTCGCAATCTGCAGAGGTACTTGACTAAGTTGCTGACACTATTTGTTCATCAAAGCAATTGCTTGTGAGATGTGATGCAGTACCTGTCATGATTGGTTGTGCTATTGGTTTGCCCAGTGACAGTGGCAGTGGAGTGTTGTTGCTGCCAAAGCATCCCTACATAGCTCCCTAGCACGCCAGGACCAACGACGAGCAAGTCATCGCTGTTTGCATGATCCCCATTTGCAGGCTCACGGTTGGCTTTGACGCTCATGCTCCGGCCGCTCACGGGCTGTGTAGCGCAGAGACTTCCCCTTTGTGACCTCGCCCAAGCGTGAGAAACTGGCTTCGTGCTCTGCGAACACTGGTGCTGGGAGTGAAACACGACGCAGCTTGGATGTACCGATGTGACAGACCGATGTATTGATTGTCGAGCCGCTGGATGAGGAGATCGACAGCCTAAGAGGCCTGTCATGAAACGCGACAGAAGCGCTGTTTGAGTGATTTCGGAGACTGGGTACACAACTGAAATACGTCGACCTCGAGTTCGCGCTTGGCCGTTCAGAGGCAATAGCAGCTTTGGCTCGGACCAAATCGGCAACGGCACCGGCAACATGTTTGACTCAGACTTATCTCGTGCTATGACTAAGCGGGCGTTTCAGATCTCGAATTGCTCCAACCAATTGTTGCAACATGCCTTTGCGAAGCTGTCGTACCGTTGCCGTCAATTGCACGGCCAATTCAGCTGTTGCACTGCATAAGACGCGTGCTTTCTGCAGGCCAATGTAAGGCTGAACCGCTGGACAGTGCCACAGCCACAGGTTGGTTGATCGAAAGTCGTAGTGTTTCTTTCTTCCTCATTACTGCTGCGGCATGACATGAAGATGCATGCTTTCAAATGTGCAAGCCTGTACATAAACTGTACTGTGCAACAGGTGGCAAGTTGCCTTGGTTTTTATCCCCTTGAAAAGCCGGAGCAGTACAGGCTGCTGACCAACGTTCTTGAGTTTGACTGTAGCGCACCCTCAATAGGTCTCGTTGATACTTGCTTTTTCTGCTCATCTTTGAGGAGCCCCTTGTCAGGCTTCTCTTCCACTGTACTTGCGCCGTAGGAGCCACATTTGTGTATGTGCAAGCAAAAACATATCAGATTATTTGTAGTCCTGAGTGGCTTGAAGCAAAACCAGCTGGGTGCAGTAACACTATTGAGATAGCTCAACTCAGACAGTCTTACAGCTCAACAGTGACAGTCCTGTGCTGACAGGGACCTGACTCAGATGAGCTTGACAAGTCAACAGTGATCAGTCTCTGATATGATAGTCAGCATGTACTCAGTAAACACTGTTATATACACACAGCAGGCAGAAAGTTATTTCTGCAAACTGCCTGAGCTTCATGGCACTGGGGTGAGCATGGCCTTATTTGCAAGGTTGTACTTGGTGCTCCTGTTGTTTGTTACTCCACGGTCATGTGATAATGTACACAGGTGACAATCATGGGATGCCCAGCGCACTAGATAGAGCAACGGCATTTTGCACCCTGGCTCATTGCATGACAGCAGGTGTATTAGACTGCAGCCACATTGCTGACTAGTGACAGTCATTTTACAAAGACATGTAGATGTACTTTGCAGGTCGCGACAATCGTGCAAGAAGAGTATGTGTCCAACCTCTCATGACATGGTTGTCACGAGAATTCACTTCAAAGTGCACTGTGCTTGCTTTATAACGTTTATCTGTCTTAACATACACTTCATGTACGTATCGGACTTCCGTAACGCACTTCTGGTAATGTTGATTTCGTTTTGTGGCTTATCCTGTGTATGTATTTTGGTTTGTTCAATTGAATTTGGTTGTTTAGCGGAGAACTCACCTGCCTGGAAACAGACAGGCGTTCCACCTAATTGTTTGGAACTAGATACCCAGCGCCTTGCATGCGGACCTACGAGAGGTCAACTCACACCGCTGCATTGACGTCAGTTGCTACGGCAACTGCTATAAGTGCCACAGACATTCAGGCCTGGTATGGGTTGCCCTTAGGGTCAGAAGTTTGCCATTGGCGAAGACTAAGTTCGCAGAAGTGCTTCACACGCAGCCTGCCACTGCGCTCATAGCTGCTGCACATGTCCTCGTGACCGTCTTGACCATTCATAGATCTGCGGTCGATAGGGAAGCTTTCGCGCCTGTTTGGATCGATACCCATGTCAGACCTTGTTTTGTTGCTGTGACCTTGCCACCCACATTGCAGCGACAGCAACAATGTTTCCGGTAATTTGTTGCGAAAGCGTCCAATGGGTAGTCTTCGCAAATATCCCCAGTTTGGTTTTTGATCACAAGGCTTGTGCACCTGGTAGCAAGTTGCACGTATTGCCAACCTATTGTATTTGTAGCACGTGTGAATCTGCATGAATCTTCAGGTTGTGTCTACAAGACACCACTTGATGCAAGTCATGTATGACAGTCCCAGCTTGTAGTGTTCCCTGTGTTGAGAGGCTGTCTTGTGTCTTTTGGTTCGGGGCATGTGCCAGGAGCACCCCTCTTGAAGCACATTTGTGGGGCATGAAATGTACTTGACTTGTGAAAAACACTGGTGGAAGAAAGCAAAAGCTCAGCTTGTTCTAGAAAGGTCTTTGTGTCAAAGACGTGTACATCCACAAACCTGCACACCTGATCCAGGCATCTTACCAAGCTCTGCAAAGTATCCTTGTGAAAGTGTATCCGAGATCAAATGTATCAAGGAAACATGTACACCTGGTCTGTTGCTGCGCAGCATGCTGCACTGGAGCTGTGGCATTCCAGCAACTATGTACTCATTGCCTAGCAACTTATTGTGCATTGTGAGCATATAGTTCCAAGATGGAATGACAACTTGTTGGAGGCAAGATTACAAGCGCAACATTGCATCATGCTGTACAATGATGCAACATGTAGGCTGCGCATGCACAATTGGAGCTGCGAGGGAACAGCAGTGACACAAGTCTCAGCTTGCTGACCTCATGGTCATCACTGCGCTGAATAGAATGCAGCATCAGTTGAGTGTAGAACAGCCAACAAACAGACCACGACTGATCTTGATTGTACTTCTGTCATATGCATGTACGCGTACCGGTATGTGCGCTGGTGCTAAATAGTTGCCTGAGGGCCAAAAGCTTTGTTACAGTCAAGGCTTTAGAGCCTGAGTCCACATCATATTGAACGCAGCGCTGCCGACCTTGAGCTGCAAGCTGCAAGCTTAAGATTATATCTGATATCGCAACAATGCAACAGGATGCTCCAGCTGGAGCGTACATGAAACATGCACTGTACATTTGAAGAAAAGAAGAAGAAGAAGGTTACAAGCTTTGGCCAGCCAACAAGTCTGATCGCTCGTGGCAGAGCCTCAGCAACCCTGCCAAATGTCATTCATTTGTATCAAACTAAATGTCAGTGACCTCCAGATAGAGATGC
>JAABUP010001103.1_pt1 | contig 57386 bp, 71 predicted proteins | sample 5559201 | NCBI WGS metagenome assembly JAABUP01 (sample SAMN10711887, study PRJNA513373) | rock metagenome | isolation source: Antarctica rocks | place: Antarctica | reverse complement strand
CAGCTCGTCGGAAAACTCACCGGGGTCGAGGCAGGCACCAGCTTGTCCGCAAGCGGAACGAGCATGTCGCCCGCGAGCAGACCCCCAGCACCATTCAGCAGACTCCAGACACAGTTTCAGAGCGTCTTCGTGTGCCAGCGACCCAGGCTGGTTGGACAGCAGGCTCAGACACCTTGACAAGTGCTGAGGTTGCTATGGGCAGCAATTTCGATCCTCTTGGTAAGCACAGGTTGCACAGCTTGGACAGTCATATTGATTTTGTGACTGTTCTTCTGCGCTTTAAGCAACTGAGCCTGGCTCTGCATTTTGGACCAAGCTTTTGTTTTGGATGCAGGCAGTTGTATGCTTCTTAAGAAAGAGTATGACACTGATGAAGACGAGGATGAGAATGACTCGAGCACTGGTGACAGTGACACAGATGAAGATCAGGTTCTGGATCCTGCCAGCGAAGCATACAAGCGCTTGCCTGCTGCAGTGAAGAATCAGCTTCAGAAGCTTTCTGGTCAGATTGAGAGCCTGTATGATGAGAACAAGAAGCTGAAAGAGGTATTCTGTTGTCATGGCAAACTTTGCAGAACCGTCTTGCATGCTAGGCATGTGTATGAGTAGCAATGCTGGGTGCTTCTGTCTGCCCAACTGGCTGACTGTAGGAAGCAGGGCAACTGTCTAACTAGCTGTTTGCTCCAATGCAGAGACTGGAGCTTCAGACAGCAGCTGCTACAGAGGATGGTATGTGTGACAACAGTGAGATGTCAGCAGAAGATTGCTGAAAGTGTTTCATTTGTACAGAAACTTTTCATTTACAAACAGATGAGGCTGCACCACTGTTCAGAAAGCTCTGATGTACATTATATGGCACATATACTGCAATGTTCTACTGCCTTGCGCATGATCATGCTTGATGCCTGTCACTTGTGATGCGCTCACCCCATTGCACCCCAGAGCATCTGGGCTTGCTTGTGCTTGTGGGGTCTGTTGCTTCTGGTCACAGGGGTCCTGCACAAATTGCTGGAGATGGGAATAGGACCTGTACCGGTGCTGGATGCCATTCAGCTGCTGTGCAAGGGTAAGCACCATTTGGTGCTCTTTTGTTTGGCATTTTGTGTTCATTGCGTCGGGCACATTCGAATGACTCAGCTCTGCTCAAATCAATATGCCGTGATGACAATAGTGAGGTAGTGCTTAAGAGTTTGGCTAGCGATGCTCAAAACTGTGCTGCTTGTGTCCAGATGGATTTGGAACATGCCAGTCCCACAGAGTTGAGATCTCTGGTAAGCTGACCGCAGGTTTGTGGCTTGGCAGTGATTCATGTGTTTGTACAGTATTACGCTTGTTTGGAGTTTTGTGTAGTGTTCAAGGCATGCTTGCTCAACCTTTGACATATGTTCAACAATTTCGAAACTGTAATAACTTCGATGTCTTGCAACTTTGCTCTAGCATCTGAAATATTCCTGTGTATCTCAGCTTCCCCACTGATAAACTGCTGTGACTGGCTAAAATCATTGCAGCATGAATGAAATGTGTTCAGGCCTCTCAAAGCCTGTTGTGAAGGCCTGGACTCTGTGCTTGGAGAGCTCGAGCAATGATCTGCAACCAGAGAGGCTGAATTGAATGCAACTGTTTGTAGGGTGACTTTTTGTTACAGTTCATCACGTGTCTGTTGTGTAAGCAGGCATGGGACAATTTCCAGCAGCAGATTTGATACGACGTGCACGACAGACCTTGTAAAATCAGAGTACTGACTGCTGCATTCGTCGACAGCTATCGCAATGCATGTAATTTGGTTCCCCTGAAGGGAAGCATCATGCAAAGAGAACCTGACTGCAAGATAAAATAAGTGGTCACAGTATCTAATCCTCATGTGCGCTTTTGAGCTGTGATCATATCGCGCAGAACATCACAGAGGTCTCCACAGCCTGCCAATGTTACACCTAGACAGAAGTGGTGCGTCAACATATGCTGTACACCTGCAAGTTCAGCACTTGCCCACATCAGTGCTGTCCTGTATGTCAGACATGTGAGGTCTGTCAGCTTCTCTTAGTTCATGTAATGGCGGACGAAATGATCGCACACATGAGCAAAGCACATAGGGTGTGCAGTTCTCAGGCAGGTACACGATCTTCTGTGTGTACCCACTTGAGGGGAATGAGGTTGAAATTGCAAAGTTGGCCCGGCAAATATGCAAATGATGCACACCATTTCAAATAAAAACACACCTGCAGGAACACGGGGAGCGTACACCAACGTCATGTTTGTGGTCAGAGGTCCCAGTTGCACACAAAACAACCAAGCCTCAGCATGACATTGTCACCCAAAAACCACATGTCAGCCTTTGCGTGCACTTTCTTTAATGGGCTGGACAAATTGCAGCACAGTATGTCTGCAAGTGTCTGCTTGCTGGTGATGCACGTGACTTCGCTGGTGTATAAGGTGGACAACAGGCAATGCAAACAGGCACACAATTGCTCAAACTTGGGATTTGTATTTGTAAGCAATCTGATCTATGCTTCCAGCTGGACCTGGATGCACTGTTACCTGGCACTGCTGAGAGGCCCAATGACAGCCATTGCTCTGATTGCTGTAGCTGCTCAGCCAGGTCCCACACAACAACCTGTGCCTCCTCCAGAGCCTTCCATTCATCATCCAACAGCACTTCAGACAGGCCCCCTTGTATCTGCTGGTTCCGAGAAGCACCATCAACTGCTGAGGATGGTTGAATCTCACCAGAGCTTTTGCAGTCCCCTTGGCGTTGCTCAGTGTTGCATAGGCTGCTGCCTGTGGCTGGGCACTCTGAGTGGTTCAGATGATTGTCAAGGAAGAGGTCAATGACACTCCACTGTAGACCTGAGCCTGATGCTGTCAGGCTGCATGTCTGCATCATGGCAGCAGCTGCAGGGCTGACTTGACATCTGATGTCTGCTTGGTGACTGCTTGCCTGCTGCCTGTTGTGGCAGCAGCTGCTGTCAGCGCCCTGAATGCATGCTTTGCTCAACTTGGTCCATGCATCATCACTGTGGCTGCTGCAACACCCAGCTCCTTTTGCATAACAGCAATCACCATCGCATGACTCTTGAGCTGGGCGCATGGTTTGCTTTGAAACTGCACAGCTAGCTTCACAATGATTTGGCTGAGCCTGCCACTGATTCTGATCACTGGTTTTGTGTTCTGTGCACTGATCCCAAGTGTGTCTCTGGGCGTCACGTATGCACAGACAGACTCCCACAGGGCAATATGTGGATGGTCTAGACCAGTCAGACATCATGTCTGCAACTGTCAGGCTGTGACCAAGCAAGCTGCCCATGTGAGCTCCTACAGCGGCGCCCATGATGCTGTCTCTCGAATCCCTGACCAGTTGGACAGGCTTGGGGGAACACTGTAAGGTCCATCGTTGGGGCAAGGGGGGAACCCTCACCTGCACCACCAGAACTCAAATTGCTCCCTGCTGCACAGAACAACAAGACAGCCGTGAGAGCCGGCAAGACAGCCACTTCTCTACATTTAGCAGCTAGAGTCTGTGGCTATGTCTGTTCTAGCCAGGCTGCATGGCACCATCAAACCCAAGCTGTTGCTGCTGAAGTAGAGGCAGATGCTGCGATGCTTGAATGGAGGTATGTGTCATACGTGGCGTCACCATTGCACACGTGAGATATACTGCTGATGCGAAACAGCACAAGCTGATGTCGTTGCATTGACAGACACCATGCCTCTGCTGAGCGGCATTTAGGCAAACAGTCATACAATTTAGCCACAGCTGGGATGCCTCCCCATGCACAAGACCTTTGCTCAGTCATGTACACATGCAGTAACATACTTTCACAACCATGTCACCCTTGGGCTGACCCCAGGGATCTGCAGGGTCATACAACCCCTCCCCTGTCAGTACATGGCAACAAGTGCTGCCTTTGCCCCCATTTGCAGCTGCCTCCAAGAAGAGGTTTGCCGTCACAAGGAAGCTGCGGCCATAGATGCCACAGACGCTCTCACCAAACAGGATGTGCCCTTTCTGCACTGAGCTCTTGGCAACATACTCCAGGTTTTTCATGCCTGCAGAAAGCACGCTCAAGGTGCAAGCCTGGGATTGTAATGGCTATCGCACAGTCTTGCAGCCAATCTGGGCGGCAGCAGACTGCAACATTTGGCATGTCAGTCAGGCTGCAGTTTGTTGGCGATGCACATCCTGACGGTGAGCATAGACACAATGCATTGTGCTGCCCAGCAACTTGATGATGGTGCATACTATGGTAGCACTGTCTGTCTTGTACAGGCAGCAGCTGGCGCCTCAAAAGCCCTCAGCTCAAGCGGTCAAGTACAGTGTTTCTATGTTCACATCACCTGCATATGCAGGTCTGGAATGTGCATGTTAATCATGATAATAGTATTTTGAACGTTTCCCGGCTCATGATGAGCTAGGTACGTGCAGGACAAGCCTTGTCTCCCCAGAGCAGCCTGTTCTGTGCATCCCTGTAAGGCCAACTAAGGCCGACAATTTTGACAGTCACACATGTTGCACACAAGAATAGTGCCGACAGTATTGTGACAGTACACTGGACACGGCCCATACCTCATTGCTTCAGCTCTGCACGAGGCCTCACACGATGCACATGCACGTTCTGTGATCATGCTTGATGCAGGAGTTGTGTTACTGTCATTTCATGTGGAGTCTTACCATATGTCATGGTCATTGTTGCTGTTGGTTGACATCATACAGTCATACAACTGGGTGGGCTTTTGTAGCAATACCCAAAACCCCACCTGATCTCCTTAGCTTGGCATGGGGTTTCTGCTGCAGGACAAACACAAGGTCTCCGGCAACTGTATCTACTGTCTCATCTCCTTTGCCCTCCATGACATGTTTCTGACCTGATTGGGATCCCTTGCTGATGACTACATGGAAAGTCTTGCTGTCTTTGCATGGCGAGCCACACCCGTCAACACGGCTGCGCTCCCTGCACACCACCATCACTAGCTCTGCTGCAATACTGAGGCTTGTCACATGGCGAATATGCAATTCAGTCTGTCTGCGCTTGTGACGACACACAAAGTAACAGTGTCTGTGCATGCTACGCCAGTCATGTTCACTCAGCTGAACTCTTTGCATGCTTGCTGATGAAACAATCTAGTACAAAGCAGGGCATTTGCAGCTCTGTATTGAGTGCATTTGCCGTACAAGGCCCCAGCTGGAGACTAAATCCAAGCACATGGCCTGCGCCACCTCCTAGGTGGTGGAGGCTGGTGGTCAGAAACAGATTAGCTGCTTTGAACAGACAGCCCTGCTGGCGTCATTTGGGGGTCCAAAGGTTATAGCTGTCACAATGCAGGTAGCCTTATGGTACATGACAGCATGCATCACTTCTGAACAGTTCATAACAGGCACATATACGGCATGCTGGACACTGCAAAAACACCCGACACTGCAAAAACAGTCGGCACTGATGTGTTTCACGTAGGCACACATGATTGTGACTGGCGTCAGTAGTTCTTGACATACCTCGAGACAGTGCGTATGCAGCCAGAATTCAGCTTCTCAAGTGAGATCGGCAATGGCACCACGCTGGTGCGGTGTTTCTGCACCTTTAGGCCTTTGTGGCGCATCTGCACCAGCTCTGAAAGCCCTCTCTGCATCATTGCAGCTTGCTGTGGGCTCAGGGTTGGTACACCCATACCTGGGTGAGCCTCCTGCAACACAGGCCCAAGGGTCATGCTCAATCAAGTGGCCAACTGCATACTGTGTGGTGCAGCATACGAAGCTGACATGCAGGCACTATTGGAAGACTCAGCTTGCGTAGGTAACTGAAGACTCAGCTCATGCAGCTGAGTGATGCATGCGCACTGTCTCAAGAGGGGTCTTGCATACGGTCAATGTCCGCACAGTAACAGCATGACTAAGATGTCATGAGAAATGCTGCGACGCTGTTGGCATTTTTACATATGACAGTCAACACCCAGACAGAAGGGTGAGCATACACAACAGCTCGTGGATGCTTGCTATCACAGCAGCAGTCACAACCCACCATGTAGTCCCTGACTTTGTCATATGCAGCTCGCTGGTCCTCATTGGTCAGAACATCATGGGCTTCAGCAACCTCCTGAAACTTGTGGGCGACAGCAGCTGCTTGGTCAGGTGTAGCACTTCTCTGCTTGTCAGGATGTAAGCTGAGTGCCAGGCGCTTGTATGCTGCCTTCACCTCCCGCCATGATGCCGCACGATCCAGACCCAGAATCTGCATGCATGCAAGCATACATTTAGCTTTGCAGCATTGCAACCTTGGTTGTGTCTACTGTCAATGTTGCTGGACTTCAAGGTGATGTACGCTTTGGTGGAGGTGGCTGCTGTAGACCTCGCTGGCAACTGGTTCAAGCTTTCCAGCTGCTTTGTCAATCAATAACACTGTCAATGCCCGAGCATTCATATTGGTGCCTGGACAGGAAGTCAACATGCACATGTACATTGCAGCATACCTTGTAGTAGTCCTTGTGAGGGTCGAACCTTGTTGTCATTGTTCTGGCTGCATCTTCTTCCTGAAATGGGCAACAATGCTGTCAAGCAATTACCAACACGGTCAAGTACTAATGCTAGCGATACGTGCTTTTCGAGCTCACAGACCTCTGAGAACCTGCCAGATGAGCCAGCTGGTGACTGCTTGGCTGCATTGCCTGTGTCTCCTTGCCTGGCTCTGGCTGCAGTCCTTGTCATCTGAATGTCCCTGTGCATGCAGCAAAGGGTGTCTCAGGATACGTGCACAAATTGGACAGACTGGGGTATGGATGGGCGACCTCAGCTGCATGGGAACATTGATGTGTGTGAGACAGATTGTAGGAGATCAACAATACCTTTGCCTGTCTGCAGTGACTTGCATCTCCTGCAAGACCCTCTGAAGGGCCATTGCATCAATCACCTGAACGGCAACATGTGTATGAGCCAATGTGAGCGTTCTTGGCAATGTATTTGAGAGTCCTGCCAGAACTGTAGGGCATGCATGTCTGCTGGCCAGTGGGCTAAATTATCTACAGTAGCTAGAGGACAAGTAACACCAATTGCAGTTGCAACAGCTGCTTATCCCTGACCCTGAGAGCTTCTCTGTCTATCGGACGTCTACTGTTGTGCCTGCCTGGACGCTCGACAATGCCTGCATCCTGCCTGCAACCGGTTGAGGTAAGATGAGGCATATTCAAAGCCGAATATATGGGTACCAGCAGTATCGATGCTAACAGCGTTGGCGTTGTCATGTACCTGAGTTGCAGATCCATCTGTATACGGAGTGTGCTTTGAGGGTGAGTCACCAAGTGTGACTCTCAAGGTTCACTGCACACCAATCGGCACCTCAGGCCTTGCTGCTAGCAACAGGCCACAGGGAGCTTATGCAGCGCGGCGGTGGACGACTTTGCACCATGCACTGCCGCTGCCAACCCTCAGCGCTTGCCGATGCCTGCATGAACTGCTGCCGTGGTGTCAGACGACCATCGAGAAAGCGAAGCCGTTGGCATCTGGTCTCGTAGCATCACTCTTGGACCGTTCCATGATAGCCACCGCCGTCCATGCGGATTCTGTTCGACATGGGCGACGACTACCGCAGACGGCGCCTGATCCTTGCACCTCGCTTGCGCAAGGCTCGCTCAGTTGCCCGCGCGCAGTCTCAAGTGGTGTCACATCCTAGTCGTAGTTGTTGTACATTACGACCGCCGCTGTCAACGTCGTTTGGTAGCTATATCCTAGAAGACATCGGCAACTGCGGTCTCGCAGCTCAACAAGCGCTTCCGCCTGCGTTGCACTGCCAGGAGTGGTACCTGACGTATTGTAGTCTTGTGCGCTGCGCACCACCACAGCGTTGGCACGTACGGTCGACCGGTCTTGACTCATCTGCATCCTTACAAAATCTGTGTATCTCTTGATATACACTCCTGAATGTATAGCATTGTAGTACAGCCCAAAACATGAGCATGCTAACGAGCAACACATTACTGGCATCTGCCAAGCTGGGCACCAGCCAGGTCACCTCATGCATGGGGGTCATGGCTGCTTAGGCTCTGCGCAAGCTGAACAAGGTGTTAACACCTTCACTCCGCAGGTGTATTTTTGTGAGACTTGCGTGCGTGGCACATTCTGTGCGTCTCCAGCTATGTCAGGACACCAGCCAAAGCACAGGCAAATTCACACTGAAAGATTAGCGTTCAACGGATTAGCAGTCGGTATGAACGGGATTAGCGTGCGAGTTAACGCCTGCCTGCTTTAGCAGTTTTAACCGAGGTACGACCTGCTAGGTGGTGACACTTGACATTGTCGATGAGACAAGTACGGTACTGAACACCTTAGTGACCGGCTAACAAGATTCGGCTGCTTGCGCTGACCTCAGATGAGCATCCGCGTGGTCAACATCTGTCAGGTGACAGCAGATCGGGCCGTAGCTACTCTCTTGCTCGCGTACAAGGCGCCACTACGTCATGCAATGCCTGAAGACTTGCCTACAAGAACCATAACAAGCCAGTATCTTACATGGCCAGACGGGGATGTAGCTCAGATGGTAGAGCGCCCGCTTAGCATGCGGGAGGTATGGAGATCGATGCTCCACTTCTCCAACAGAGATTTTTTTTTTGGTGACCTTACAGACAGGTTTTGTCTCACGGGCTTGGGCATTAAGAATTGGGTTTATGACAAACTTGGCAAAGCATGTTATCACCATGCAGTCTGCTCAACTGCTGTGTATACCCAGAAGCTCTGAACACCCAGTGTGAGGTTTAGCAAGCTGGAAGTGGTGCATGAACAGTTGCTGGATGCATTGGGTACAAGCACGGATTGCCTTGAGACAGTTGCAAGCGTTCACTGGGCAGAACATTGCCAGTGCGCTGTGTCTTCCTTCCAAAATTACTGCCAACTGCCAACTGCTGTGTATGCCCACAGGCCCTGAGCAACGTAGTGTGGGGTTTCAGCAATCTGGAAATAGTGCATGAGAGGCTGTTAGGAAGCAGCGGCAGCCATTGCCCTCAAAAAGCTTTAAGCATCCACTGGGCAGAACATTGCCAACATAGTAAGGCTTCTGCTTGAGGATTACAGTGCAGTGAATGCACAGTGTATACAGCTCAGGACCAAATGTTGCATGGTGCGCTTTCCGGACAGTTCTGTGCTGACGCCAAATGCTGTGTATATGTTCATGTTTTGTATCATCAGGCATGTGCTGCCTTGCACCTTAGCTTGTGCTTTCTTAGCTGGTCTGCAGCTAGCACCCATGCAAGCATCTTACAAGCGTCGTGCTCGCTCGCTTGCTTGCTTGCTTGCTGACAATAAAAAAAACTGCCTAAATTAAGGCGTCTTTGTGGTATGCATCTACAGGTGTGGGCCGACGCCAACTTTGGATATGACCCAGGAGCTTTGATGGATGCTGTTGCACAGTGCAGCAAGCATCAAATGCAAGAATTCAGCCCCCAAAACATCTCCAACATCATATGGGCCTACGCCAAGCTGGGTTTGTAGCCCTACCCTGTCCTTCCACTAAGCAGACAATGGTGACAATGACAGCCCCATCACCAAAAATGCACAATGATCATCAAGTGATGCATGCTGTGCATGCTGCACCAGAAGCCAGCTGTATCTGTAGGCAAGGTACAACAGCTACTTGCAACTCAACACAGTGTTTGCAAGCAGCTGTCATCTCCACCTCCTTCAGCAATAAATGCCCCACCGGTGGGGTACCACCACCTTGCTGCTGTTATGATTTATCCTTTAGCTTTCCTCTGCAGCCACTTTTGAATGTAGTACAAACACTGGACTGATCCATCACCCTACATGTTTTGCCTGTACTAGCTGGCAACCAATCTGCCTCATTGACTAACACACCACGGTTTATAATTTGCTTGTAACGGATACCAAGCTGTCACTTATCTGCATCAGCAACATTGTCTAGGCTTTTGTCAAACTAGGTGAGAACAGAAAACAAAAGGAAATCAAGGATCTATGCCTTTCAGCGTTAGTTGATAAAAGGCCCAAGGGTGAGGCATGTTGGGCTTCCCTGTGGGTCAGACCGGGTGAGTCTGTGCTCAGGCAGAGTGTGGAAGCAAAGGTGATTGATTGCCCATGCTAATCTGGCAGCAATAACTTACAGTCGATCCATCAGGAGAATAACAGATACTGTGGCTGCCATGTATTGCTGCTGGGTTGCATCATTTGTAGCATGGTAGGGCAATGTAGCTGGACTCCGGCTGCAATTTGGGTATACAGCCATCAGCTTGTCTTGGTGCGCCATTGTCGCTCATGCTGTGTTCTTTCCTGCAAGAATTTGTAAAACACATCTCATCCCCTAAGGTCATGCACAAACAGTCCTGAGGAGCTTTTTGCATGAGGTCCTGCTTTGGCAGTTAGCGTAGGAACAGTAATATTTGTTGATGTGATCTAAATTAAACTGAACATGCCATGTGCATGCAGATTTTTACAGTGAGGGGATGATGGACAGGTTTTCCCGTGAAGCTGAGGGGCGCATCCAGGAGCTCAGCCAGCAGAATCTGGCCAATATGGCCTGGGCCTTTGGCAAGCTCACGCATGACGCCCCCCCAGTTGCCCCCCCCACTGCCCACTGCCCACCGCCCACTGCCCACTGCCCACCGCCCACCGCCCACTGCCCCCTCCACTGATGTATGGAAATTGATGCTCCACGTCTCCAAATGTAGTTTGCTTTTGTCGTTGAACAGATGTTTTTGCCTCAAACCTTAAGCAATTACAACTATACAGTGTTAAGCCTATGACACGCTTGGCAAAGCATTTTATCAGACTGCAATCTGCTCAACTGCTGTGTATACCCACAGGCTCTGAGCAAAACAGTGTGGAGCTTCAGCAAGTGGTGCATGAGAGACTGTTGGATGCAGTAGCGGCCATTGCCCTCAAAAAGGTGCAAGCATTCAACGGGTAGAAAATAGCCAACACAGTAAGCCATCCTGCCAATGCTCAAGTTTTACAGCGCAATGGAGCCTGATGTTTGCAATGCCCAAGCGCACAATGTAGCATTGCCTCTTTGTACAGCTTCTGCCAAATCTTCCATGGCGCATGCTTTCTGGGCAGTTCTGTGCTGATGCCATGCCTGTGTATATATTCATGGTTTTGTATCATGAGATCTCAGACATGTGCTATCTTGCAGCTTAGCATATGCTGTCTTCCCAGATCTGACTCTCTACCTTGTGACTGCATAGCAGCTAGCATCCTTGCAAGCATCTTGCCTTTGCTTGTGCTGTGTCATATTTGAGCTGACAAGCTTTCATACGTGTACTCACCATTGTGATATGCATTCACAGTTATCGGCATACGCCAACTTGGGATATAGTCTAGGAGCTTTGATGGATGCTGTTGAACAGTGCAGCGAGTATTGTATGCAAGAATTCAGCCCCCAAAACATTTCCAACATCTTATGGGCCTACGCTAAGCTGGGTATGTAGTCCTACCCTGTCCTTCCCCTAATCAGACAATGCTGACAATGACAGCCCTAACACCAAAGTTGCAAACAATGATCATCAAGTGATGCATGTTGTGCATGCTGCACCAGAAGCCAGCTGTATCTGTAGGCAAGGTAAAGCAGCCAATCTGCAGGTCAACACTGTGGCAGTAAGCAGCTGTCAACTGCATTCTTGGCATTTCTACCTCCTTCAGCAATGAATGCCCCACCACCACCCTGCTGCTGTTATTACTTATCTTTTAGCTGTCGTCTGCAGCCACTTTTGAATGTAGCCCAAACACTGGACTGATCCACCACCCTACATGTTTTGCCTGTACCAGCTGCCAACCCTTCTGCCTCATTGACTATCATACCACCATTCACAAATTGCTTGTAAAGGGTACCAAGCTGTCACTGATTTGCATCTGCAGGCATGCTACGTCCAGAGGCGATGCAAAGCAACATAGCTGCACAGCCAAGCTCTGTTGAGCAAAGAGCATAATCAGGACACATCCTGTTTTTGCGCCAGGTTTGCTACAATACAAATCTGGATCAAAGAGTATCACTTTAGCGAAGAACACAGGAATTACCAGTCAAGCTTGGAGAAGCTTTGTTTGCAACGGGATGACTACCAACTTGGCCCCATCCTGGCAGCAGCCTATGTTCACAAGTGTCTTGCATGATACAGCCCTTGCCTTGTCTTTTGCAGATGTAAGCTATGCGCCCGCTGCAATGTATCGTATGCTTGACTTGACTGCACAGCGAGTGTATTGTTGCAAATGCCAATAATCAGAGTTTTGAACAGCCACTGAAGCCGCGCAGCCCAGCCCAGCTGTGGTGATCAGCAGCGTGAACCCACATGATGGGGTTCAGATCCCAAGGTCAAGGCTAAGCGCTGGGGGATGGGCACCAGAGCTCTGAGGTGCAGCCTGAGGGCTCTGCAGCACAGGTGATTGCCCCAGGCATCAGAATGCTTCACCCTGGACTAGGCCCTGCAGTCTCACCTGGGAACCTTCCATTCTTGGAGTCAACCACACCTGTCCCGGCAGTACAGGGAGCAGTCCCCAGATCACAGTCAACAATCCCCAGCATCATCCCCCGCATCAAGCTGCGTGACCCAGTGGTGAGTCAAGCACTATGTGAAGGGAAAAGTTCTTGCGTTGCAGCAGCTAAGGCTGCTCCCATTGTTGTGAGGAATGAGGCAAAGCATGAACCAAAGCGTGAGTCAAAGCATGAGGCCTCAAATTATGATGCTGATGTCAGCAGTGACACCAAGCTTCAACAGCATGGACCACTCAGCTCTGCTGGACAGGAGAAAGCAGAAGCTGCTAGGTTCGTTATTGATAAACTGAACTTGCTGTCCTCCAGCATCTGCCTGGAGCAGCAGGCTGCAGCTGCATGTGCAGCCCTGCTCAAGCAGCTCTTGTTCATCGGATGCAGAGTGTCATACAGTACATGCTATGCATGCCGTCATGCAAATCATGACATGATGCAAAGGAAGAGATGATGCACAGGCAAGCTAAGTACAGACGCAGCACGGTAGATCATCCCAAAGGGCAATTGGCCTGCATAACAAGCTGGATGGACATGAATGTTGAGTTGCTTTTGCTGTGCAGGGCTGGCCAAGGCAAGTGGAGAAGAGCAGACAGCTGTTAGGCCTAATACAACGGTTGTGTTACAACCTTAACAGGCACTGCATCAGTGCTTGTATTGGATGATAGGAAGACAGATTCAAAGGCTGAGGTCGTGGCTGCTGTGCACAGCCAAGTGTCAAACAAGAAACTGGAGAGCACGCCTAAATTTAGCATCAGCTGAACATGCTGGGAAGGTTGCCCGTGTACAGCGTCGTCGACAAGATTTGCGAGGTACCTGAATTGTGCAATGCTGGCGATTTGCATGTTGATGGTCTGTACTCGTAATGTAGACATGCACAAGCTAACTCGTTAGAAGTAACCATGAAATTGTCCCTGTTGCAGCTCCAGGACTCAAATATGTAGCTTTGTTGCATGCATCTAGGACTCAGATGGTAACTGTCTGCAGTGTTTACGCAGCCTCATATCACATCAGCCACAGAGTCAGATTTGAACAAGTGTTGATTGAATTTTGCCAGCTTGAATACTGACCATCCGCATCAGGCCCATTCACATGGTGAAGCACTGCAGTCCCACTCACCTAGTCCAGCAAATTAATGCACAGCTATATGGGGGTGCTTTTGTTGACAGCGAACTGCACAACAATTGTTGCAAGACATGTGTGGCCAATCTGAATTGCACATTACAGTCAGGCTTGCTCCATGAATGCTTCCACGGGTTCCACACCGTTCGCTGTACGTAATATGAAGCAGGTGCATGTGAACTCTAAGTGCAATGCAGCAGGTTGACACTTGCGAACTAACGGTTCCGCACATGAGCATAGACATGTCACAGGGCAAATTGGCAATTGACTGCAAGTGCTGATTAAGCGTGGCGATGCTTGTGTCATTTCAAATAAAGGTCTCATCACACATGTCAAGAGCAGTGTTCAGACGAGAAAAGACCCTTGTAGCAACGAAAAAGAAGACATGCAGCCCTAACGTGGGCCTGCATCACACACATTCTGCTATTCTACAGCCAGAGCATGCCAGTCTGTGCATTCCCCACAGACACATACTTGACAGGCTCCAATTGATTGACCTGCAGCTCAACTCCGTGACAGCTGACTGCTTCAACTCTGCAAAATAGTGGTACACTCACGACAACCTGCCAAACCCACCACCATTCAACGCAGCCTGTGAGTTAGCCCCATGGTAGGGTGCAGGGGTGTGCTGGTTCTGCTGACCATACCCCCCAAACTGATTGTGGGGGCCCCCATAGTTAGACCCATGTGCAGGCTGCTGATATTGGTTGTAGGCCTTGTAGGGGTCTTGGGGTAGCCGGGCGTGGTTGGGGGCATGGCCATGACCATGCTGGTGGTTGCCATACATGTTGTCTCGGTCCTTGCCGTACCCACTGCTGCTGTCATCGTATCCGTTGCTTCCCCCATACCCTGTGCCACACACATGCAGCGTCAGCACAACTAATTCAGAGCTGGTGTTGTGACACACACACAGTGCCTGTAGCTCTTTGGGACACAGAAGTGTGTTTTTTTACAAGTGCCTTTAAATAGTATGCATCTGAACGCGGCGCCGCTCAGGGACCATTATCAGGCATTTCTACATTGTGGAGATATCTCAGCTTTCATCAAGTGGGATCAGTCCTCAGATCATGCTATGAGTGACAAAGCGCAAAGAAGGTACTTTACAGGTTGTGGCCTGTCAAGCATTGCAGCATCCGCATAGAGTCCTGTGATGCTTCATGCAATGACCTTTCCTACACCAGCTGTAGAATTTGCTCCAGGTGAGAAATTCTCGCCAAGAGAAAAGTGGCTTTGGGGCAAACCCTGGACCAGTGCCCTGGCACTCTACAATTGAAGCACTTTGATTGTCCAAGCTGAAGCTTGAGGAAAGTGCTTCAACTTGTGCAAGCCAGGGCATCAGTCCAGGGATTGCTCCAGAGCACTTCTTTGTGGCAAGAATTGCTCAGCTGGAGAGAACAATTGCTTGCTGCTGGACTTGGTGTTCCACAACAGAAAATAGTGACATGAGAAACAATCCCATAACAGCTGTGGTGCACTCAGGCACTTTGCATCTACAGATCCTGAACACAACAGCCCTGATTTGAAATGAAGTGGAGGAGATGCACAAGGAATCCAAGAGGAGACTAGCAAACTAGCCTTGTTCTGACCATCGTTGCAAGGTGCATGTAAATGTACAACGGTCTCAGCTGGAGGGCTCACCCTGATTGCCATACCCCTGGTACTTGGGGTGACCCCCATGCTGGTACCCACTGTTTCCAGAGAAGCCTGTAGAGGCTGCATTGGGGTAAGCTGACGACCCCTGAGGGTAACCCCCATAGGAGGATGAGCCCATGGGGTTGAAGTAAGCGGCCTGGGGGTTCATGTAGGAGTAAGGTGGGGTCTGTGAGTACTGACCGTACTGACCCATACTTGGTGGCAAGCCCCCAGGTCCAGCATAAGGCATCTGCATCATGCAGCCCGGCACCTCAGTACGTCTACCATATATTTGGTAGACATCAAGTAGCCACATGTTTGGTAGACATCGTATGTCTGGTGGACATAGGTCACTTCAGGGAGGACAATGTGACCAACAGCGAAAAGCGACTTACAAAGGATAAGCAAGGGAAGTGACCAACTGCAGAAACTACAAGTTACAAAGAATACGCACAGGAACTCTAGGTTGCTGATAGACCGGGCTGTGTGAACACAGAGTAGAACTAGAGAGAAGCTTGTGTGGAAACATTAGACATAGCGCGCAAGGTGAAACATGTTTACAGGAGGAGATCAAAGCAGGAATCTCAGGCTAAGGCAGCAGACACCAGACCAATAGCAGCAATTGTGTTCAAAGCAACACATGAGAACCGCACTCACTCTGAGCAGAGATAGCAAACAGGGGGTCCCAGCTACCTTACACAACACCAGCAAACAAGAGATCCAAGCAAATCTGCCGTACACAACATCAGCAAAACAAGAGGTCCAAGCAAAACCACCTGCGGCAACTGAGGGGCGCTCTGTGCAGAGGATGCAGACAGGGTGGCAGAGGTAGCATGTGGCAAGGAGGCAGCAGAAGATGGCTGCGCATGCAGACCACTGCTCTGAGCAGCTCCACTGGCATGCTGCTGATTGCCATACCTAGGAAGAGGTACCTGTCAACATGCAGCCACGTTAGCAGCGTCTTGGGGAGCAGTTTTATTATTGTTATGTGTTAGAGGACAACTTCCTAAATTTGCATGGATGGGCAACCTTGGTAGAGTGCAGGGATCAGTGTAAGTCATATATTGATCACACATGTATACTGACTGTCAGGCATGAAGCACGTTGTCATGCATTTTGGAGTGAGCTGGTCCCATCCCAAAGCTGATTGCTGAAAGCTGATTTACAGTCAAAATGAGAGGAATTGCAGGAGAGCATGGGGGTGGGGGGGGGGCATGTGAGCAATGGGATGCAGAAGCAGCTATTTTCGTGCTGAGCTAGCATTTGCTGCATCTCATATGACCGTCGTGGCATTTAACGTATGAGAAAAGCATTCAATGTTGAAATGATGATTGAGGACGTAGCACATGCTAGCCCAGGGGGCAAATCATGGCGTGCAGGCCATCAGTGTCATCACAGCAGACTGTCAAGGTGCAACACAGACAATGGAAACCCAGGCAATGGAAACACAGTACACCAGCTCACAGAGCATCTTGCATACACAGCGACATGGATGTTATGCAGATGCTCAGCGGACAAAATACATTCACAAAGCCAAAGGCCCAAATTCAAAATCAGTACAACATCAGAGAGCCAAAAGTTCAACATTGCAGGCACAAAGCCAAACAAAGAGCATGCCTGTGTAGGCAGCGCACCTGGGGCTGAGATGCTTGGCTTGCATGGCCAGAGTACAGGTCTGACTTCTGCCCACCAAACGATGGCTGGGCAAAGGTGTTGCCATAGCTGGAGTAGCTGTCATAGGAAGGCTGCTTGCTCGCCGCTACACCTGCTGTAGGTGTGCCTGCTGAGCTGTCACCGTATGACTGATACTGTGGGGTCTGACTGTACTGGCTCTGCTGGTTGCCGAAACCGCCCATGCCTTGGGCAGACCCGTAGCTCCCATACCCTTGACCTGTGCACCACACACGAAATTGCTCATATTGTTCTGTTTGCTGTTGCGCACCCCTGTGCATTGCCAGGCTCATACAGCCTTAGTGCTTTGAGCAATGCTCTTTCAGGATACATACTGTTGATGATAGACTAAAGGTACATATTGATTTTGAAGTCCAATTCACAAATTTGAGGCTGGATTGCATGCTGTTGTGGCAAAAGAGCATCGTTTGATTGCAGGCTTGATGAAGTGGCACGGTGTGCATCATGTTCAGAACGCACCTACGATACTATCTCCATCATGTTCAGAACACACCTACAGTACCATCTCCATCTTGCCGCAATGCAAGCGATTCACTAGCCAGCCACTCACATGACATGCTATCCTGATGCACTTTGATGAGATAACATTCATTCCCAAGTCAAGCTTCCAAATGCTATTCATCACTTGCGCGATAGACATGTGTTCTGATGCTTCACAGCACATCACCATCTGCAGACTAGTGCCCAGGCAGAATGCCCTTGCTTGCATGCACATCAGAACTCTGTGGTGACGCAGCAATGAGGGCGTGTTGAGTACCTGCAGTGTCTCCCAGAGATGAGGACTCTGTCTGGATTCCTGCTGACACAGATGCCGGACCTGCCTGAGAAGCTGCTGGCACAGCTCTGCTAGTAGCTGGCTGAGCGTGTGACTGTGCGTGTGACTGACTGAAGGCCCCGTAGCCACCCCTATTGGCAGTTGAGCTCTGGAAGTCAGAGCCAGCATTCGGCCTGCGCTGCTGTATCAACCCATCACCAGTAGAGGTTGCAGCATCGCTGCCTGCCCGACTGGACTGCTGTGACTGCTGCTGTGACTGCGACTGCGGCTGCTGGTGCTGCTGCTGTGCGTGCTGCTGGTGCTGCTGCAGCTGTGGCTGCTGCCTCAGGAAAGACATGTCCTCCAGTGAGTTGCCTGTGTCTTGAGACTGACTCTGACTGCTGGAAGCTCCAAAACCAGTGCCAAAGCCAGAGTTGCCAAAGTCGTTGCCATTCAGCTGGACCTGACCAAATTGCATCTGCATGGAGTCCACTTGAGGCAGCATGGAGTACTGGTTGCGCTCCTGATGGAAGCTATTGCGACCGTGGGCTTCATGAGCAGGGTTGCTGGTGCTCATGGAGGGAGTTGAGAGGCTGCTGAGAGAGTGCAGTGCATCAGATGTTGAAGGGCCAGAGCTGCTTTGAGCATTCAAGGAGGACAAAAGGGAGGGTCCCAGGTTCTGTTGGGGGCCTTGGTGCTGAGATGACTGGCCAAAATTTGCCTGTTGGGAAAGGCCTGACTGGGAAGCTGCATTGGTCCCAGGGCCAGAGCCGGCGCTGGAAGGCTTGCTGGACACTTGGCCCCAGGCGTCATGCTGGGCTACCCCATTGCTGTGCAGGTCTTGCTGGGGTTGGTAGCTGGGGCGAATGGGGGGGTCCACTGCAACACCTCCCAAGTCAGATGTGCTAGTCTTGTGCATGGGCTGATCCTGAATGGTTGATTGGGTGTTGGAATGAGACACAGAGCCTGAAGGAGGGCCAATGGGTTGGGGTGCATTGGGGTAGCTGCTCGGCATGCTGCTGCTGCTCAGTGTTTGCAGAGACTGCCCGCCAGACTGCAGGGACCCCAGGGATTGAGTGACTGGGTCAGGTGGGGCTGTGACTGGGGTGCTCTCTGGTGTATTCACTGACTCTTGCAGCTGAATAGGCTGTGGAGGTTGCCCTGAGGATGCGCTGCTGCTGCCCACAATTTCCTGGATTGCAGCATCAGCTGTCTGGCAAGACATCAAAGGGCATTTACTCAAGCTGATGCAGTGCATGTCCTGATTCACATAAGTCTCATGCAAGCTTTGATCTGCAGTAGGAAGTGCGCTGCATAAGAAGACTTGCGCTGCAGTGCCCAAGGCATTGACTGATACATGATGGTGACTACCTGCTTGTCATCTGGCGCAGATGGAGGCAGCTGGCCATCTGGCGGTGGTGCTGTTGCAGCAGGGGGAGGCCGTTTCAGTAGATCCGCCATGGTGCCAGTTCCTGGTGCTCCAGGCCTGCCCCAAGATGGCCTGACTGGCTCTGGGTGAGGTGGCAGTGGAGTTGTTGACGCCACAGCAGGAGAAGTGGTTGGCCTGTACAAATGTCGAGCAGAGCTTTCAAGCACGACCTTTAGTGTGCAAATGACGCACTGGAGGCAATCTGTTGTGTTTCGAAACTTACCTAGAAGGCGAGGGCGCTGACAACGATGCAGATTCAGGCTCGTCCCAACCGTCTGCAGCAGACGCCGAGGTGCCCCAGCCGGACTCAGCTGGGGGCTTGCCTGCGCTGTCCGTTGCCCGAGCAGTACCTGAGAGATATGAGAATGTGAAAACAGATTCAAGGTGTTGTGAACGATACAAGAACCTGTTTCAACAGTGCCAACCCCTACCTCGACCTGACCTTACACGGTCCGCGCTTTGTCTATCTCCTCGACCAGCCCCTCTTCCTCGGGTACCACCTCCGATAGAACCTGACCGTCTGACCTCTATGACTTTGCTATCCTTGGCTGAGTCAGCTCTCTGCAGAAGATAACAAACTTTGAGCGAGAGTGCCCATAGCGTGCCTACCCGATGCCGTATGCACAGCGGCATCAGCATACCTGCTGCTTCCTCTTGGCTTTCGTCGTGAACTCCATGAAAGGGTCTGCAAAGTGTAGGACAACATCAGTTGTGAGTGACCACTGCACCACTCACGCGCATCGCAAGCTTCACGAAACCGAACGTACTTTCGATGAGCCTCGTTGTCGCCTCGTTTGGGTCATAATTGCACTCCTCTAAGGTGTGAATGATGACCTCCTCAGTGGCGTTAGTGGCCTCTTTGATCCTTTCTATTAACTGTTTGGGGACCTTTTGCTTAGGATCCTTGCTGCTGGTCTGCTGAGCAGCAGCGCGGGTATTATCACCCGACCGCATGGTCTTTGTGCTCATGATCTTGCGCTTATACCTAAGACTTTTCCAGCTGTATCACATCTCGCAGCATGCAGCCGCTAGCATGCAGAGAGCACCAGCATAAACCCTAAAGTGGTTCTCAGGGCCTCGGAATGGCACGTGGATTATGCAGCGTCCCCGTTTAGTGCCAGGTAGCAGAGGCGCATTCATCTTCCCAAATCTCAAATCCAACATGCCTATCACAGCTCTATCAGATAACAGATTGCGACAGGCATGTTCAGGTAGCGCTTGTTATGACTTCAAGCTCCAGCTTGCAATGAGTCAGCACAGTTTGTGTCACTGTAATGTTACATACAGCAGATCACAGGTTGCCCCACTCCTATACCATCAGCTGCACAGATATAAATATTTGCCTAACTGACTATTGACCTTAGGGTTTTCTCTGCATTATGTCAGGATATGTAGGGTAAGTGCGCGAGTAATGCTTACAAAAGGGCCTCTATTACTAAGCAATGTTTTAAAGTTTGAAATTAGGGTGCTAGCACCTGTGTTGACAGATGAGCGCTCATCTGTCAACAAAAAAACCTCCTAATTAGCAGGTCCAATTCAGTGTACCATGCTATTTGGGCCCCCAATTGGCTAATTCAGTACTTTCGCTGTAGTTGATTTGCATTTACTAATGTACTACTCTCTCTAAAAAGTCTTAAAATGTACAGCACTGTAGATTCCAGGTTCTAAAAAAAGTTTTGTCAGGGTTGGTACGCCATGCTGAACCCTACCCCCACCCCCCTACCCTGTTTGCCCTTAAATGTTGGGATAATGGGTGAGATCCTTGGATTATGACTGATAATCTCATAGTTTCCATCGTGCGGGTGCGGCGCACCCGGGTGCTAAATTTAGCAACTCCTGGGACTTTGAATGTTACGGGGGTTTCCACATTGGCCGCCACTAACATGATCAGCAACAACGTGTCAGGAAACGAGGTGATCACCCGGAATCTAAATGTGGCGGGCACAACGAATTTGGCTGCCACAACCTTTTCAGGGCTGACTTTGACAGGGCTTGTAACCGGGACGCCTTTGAATGGTGTGTATAACGGAAGCACGGCCATCACTAATAGCAGGATCTGGTACGACAAGGGCACCACCACCTCGGGCCAAGTGACCTTCTACCCTACCACAACCGGAATCGCTAGTGGCACAGCTTTGTTTAGCACTTTGCTGAACGTGCAAGCTAATGCTGTCATAACCACGAATAGTGGCGCAACTTGCCCTTCAACCAGCATCAACGCAGCCACAACCACAGCTGTCACAATCAATTGCATACTGACAGGCAATCAGAACGCCGTTGCAAACGGCAACGTTATTTACTGCACTGTCACGGGCTATTAATTTATGACTTAGTCTTGTGGCATCATGTCGGGCCTTATCAATCCAACCCCTGCATTGCAAGTCTACAATTGTAGCAAAAGGGTACGGCCGTTGTCGTCATGGGAATTACAGAGCCCATATGTGCCCCCCTCAAAGCACGCTCGTCCTCGAGCGTTCACATTGAACTCAACTGGAGAATGTTTCGATTGGGAGAAATACTCTTTCACCGCGCAGCGGAAAGTCGGGATCGAACTGGCGACCTAAGAATTTCTTAGGTCCGGAGCGCTAACCGGCAAGGTTGGAGCGACCAGCTTCAGAATCCGAAACCAATTGTAGCAAAAGGGTACGGCTGTTGTCGTCATGGGAATTACAGAGCCCATATATGCATCCCAGACGTTACAACAATGCCATGACCCAAGCGCCTTATCTCAAGATAGTGTATTTCACTGCCACACCTAGCGCAGGCACTCTGGTGGTGCACCCAACCAGCAACGGCACTTCAGGCGGAACAACGGTTTTTAGCAACATTTTCCATGCCACCGCTACACCATGGGCACTCTCGGCAACTCTGGTTATAACTATCGCTGGTCAAAGCATTTCGAGTGATTACAAAACAATCACATTCTCGCTAATGAACGTGAATGGCTTGGTGTCAACCTCCAGTAACACATGCACCGTCGTTGTGGACGGCGCTCCTTGATGACTTTGTGTAATACAATTATTAGCAGCAATCATTAACAATCATGCAGCGCGTTTACGGACGCACCTCTTTTTCTGCACGTGGCTACCTCGGAACTCACAAGACGAGTACAATGGACATGGGAAAGCATGTGGCCATAAAGAAGGGTATGGGGCAGAATGCACCCCAACCCTTCGATCGGCCGGAATTGAATCACGGTGTCAGTTCTTATGCTGCTACCTGAGATGAATCAACAAATCGATAATAGCCTAGCTGGTGCTGATAACGGTGCGAGGTCTGTGTATACAAGACCTAAAGCAGGGTTGGGTGAATTGACAGAGCACAAAGATCTGCCATGGAGCAAAGAAGACTCTAATCAGCCCTTTTATCATGAGCATGCGGTTTTGTCACAAGCAGCTTACGATCCAGTGAAATTCAAATCGAAGTATCAACAATTAGGTTATGCAATCGACTCTGAATTGAGTCAACCTTCTAGAACAGTCTTTTATAATAAATCTAAAAATAAAGCCGTTATAGCTTACTTGATGAACTCAATTGCGAGGACTGGAGTGATCTGCTTCGCATTGACGACTTGCTCAGGAAGACAGCCGGGCACGTTTGCACCAAAGCGAGATGGGCAAAACGAAAGTCAGGTGCTATTTAGCAGAGTGTACACGAGCAACATCGGAGGGTCGCGGTCGCTCCCGCGAACCATGGGGATGTCAAGGTTGTCCCGCCAAGTTTTGCTGCTGGTATTGCTTGTCCAAGCACCTGGAACAGGTACCTTTGTTTGTGACAGCACCCGCTGCATGCCTGGCTATGCTTGCTATGTTTTTGGCTTAGATGAGGCTGGCAGTTGATCTTTGCCACCAAAGGTGACAGTGCAAAGCATGTCTTTTCCTCACCACATCCAGACCTCTGTACCTTGCGCACATGCAGGCAGGTTGTTGGCTATTTCAACCAGGTGAGCTTTAAAGCACGAGGTGCACCTTTGTTGTCAGGCCATATGCGAGAGAAGGCTGAAAGGATGAGTGCAGCGCAGGCTGCGAACTCTTCCTGCATGACATGCATGCATTTACTCAGGCATCTCCTGCCCTGAAGTTTCCTGCATTATATAGTGGACTTTAGAGCATGAGAGGCATGGTCCTTTTTTTCCTCCATATTTATCATGCATGGAGTCTCCAGTAGCACAGTGCATAGCTTTGTGTTCTCACTCACAGGCCCACAGCCTTTTTGATATCTGAGGGGTCATCTGTTGCAGGACCTGCTCCTGGTGGGCAGGATGTCGGACAGGTGTGTGTGCATATTAGATTTATGAAAGCATGATTTCATGTTCTTTGTGGCACCATGCTTGCATGTGTTGTCTATTTGATAGAGTCAAAGCAGGCATTCTGCCGAGCTCATGACACACTTATGCTTTGTTGCAACATGACTTGGGCCACTGCAATGGCTGCCCTTGCTCTTGCTGCCCTGCTGAGGTCCTGTCCTGGGCAATTCAGTTGTGGAGCGTGCTTGCCTGCTCACTTGATACTTCCACTCCATGTCTTGCAATGAAGTGCCATTACTGAGCTCACACAGTCTGCTGTTGACATTGCATCTTGGCTTGTTTTGGTGAGAGCGATCAATCTGCTAACAGATTTTGCAAGGGCTACTTGCCCAGCAAATGCATGTATTTGTAGGACAACAGTGCAGACCAATTGAGGCATGTTTCAGCTGGTTCAGGTATATCCTGCTAGAGTGAACACTTTTCTGCATGTTTTGCACATGAATAGTATAAGGTATGTTTGTCTCAGGGTTTGTAATGCATGCATCCGGGCAACATGAATCATGACAGATGCTGAGGTTCTGCCAATGTGCTGATGTAGGCCAAGTTGACATGGATACTGACCCTATCAACGAGCTTACATACAGTCAGACACACAATGGGCAATCTACTAATAGTGATGCTCACAGTAAGCTTCCTACTGTCACTGCGTTCAAGTGCACAAAGTAGCAGTTTGGCAGCTTGTTCCAGCTGGTTTGAGGACCCCTATTATCTGCCGGATTCACACACTATAGTGTATGGTCCACAAAAAACAGCATCCCCTACACCGTTGACCAGCGTGCTAAGCACAAGAAAACTTGTGCGTCAATTACAACATGTGAGTCACAAGTGGACACACTGATGCAGTAGAAGACCAAAGTCCTCATGACGGCTCATTGGCAGCAAATGTTCGCATTTCATTTGATGGTTGGATTTTGAGTTGGAGTCTGAAGATGAAGCTGACACGCCAAGATAAGGTAATGGTTCTACGAAATTTTGCCCAGTATACAGCCCGTCATGAGTATGGTGCAAAATTTACACCAGCTGTGGATGCTGTCTTGCAGTTTTGACACATCACGTCACACATGGTATTCACGCCATTCTCCAGCTTTTTTGTATGCCATGGACTTGCACTTAAAGCAGTCATGTCTTGTACGGATGTGCATAGACCTCAACAAACGAGACCATTGCTTTTGAAACCAAACAACAGCTGTGTGCTATCCAGCAAATCACCATTGTGATGAGGTGACATTTCTGTCTTGTGCGGCTCATTGTTTTAAATGTCTGCTGAGTATTTGATCTGTCTACAGAGTCTGATCATGCTCCCCCAAACATCAGTTGATATGTGTATAGCTAGCCATGACATACCAGTCTCTAGTGCGCCTGGTGGTTTTAACATTTGTCTCCACTCTTGCAGAATGTGCCTGACTCAGTGCCTGGGTTCCATTTGAAGTGTGGCAATTGCAAAAAGACACAGCCCTTGCTGTTTGATCAAGTAAAAATGTGGATTGTGGCTAAGTTTACAAGGGGCGCTTGGTGTGATGCGGTGATGCTTACATGACTGAAGTTCATGTTGCCGTAGCAGCGTGACTTTGCTGACGTTTACAGCAGGCATGAGTGAGTACAAGTTATGCAGCACCTACAGCTTCCGTCAGCTGAAAATCACTATTGCCAAGCATCTGCAGCCGTTGGGAGGATCTGTACAGCGACAAAAGTGAACGGCATGTGTGTCTCTCACCAATATCTGGATATTCCTATCTGCACCTTGGCACATTCACAGCATGCAGCGCTTCCTCACGCCTGTCAAGGAGCATGCACAAGGCAGCGAATGATGTTCTGACATGCAAAGCAATCTGCATGGTCTATAGACACCAGTTGCAGTGTTGCTTGGGGCAGGCAACAATGTGAGGGGCATGCGTCACACAGCAAGGCACAGGCTGTATCTTTGCTCTGCTGCAGGTGAAGTTGCCAGTGCAGAAGGGGCAGAAGTCAGCACAGGCCATAGGTGAAGTCCTATGTCAGACAGCTGCAGACTTAGACGCTGCCGTCATGATCATTGCCAGTCACGGCACGTAAGCCTTTCAGCCCTGTCCTCTTCGGTCAGACAACCGCATCCTCATGCTGCTTGAGCTGTTTGCCTCATGTTCCTGTGTGTCTGGCAACCTGTCCTTCTAGCAGGCTGAGGCTGCCCTACCTCTTCATCACCAGCCCCTTGCCCTAACATCACCAGTCTCAGTATGGCCCCTGATCCTGCGTAGATGCACCACTCATGCCTGCTGACAAAGTCTGTTCTTTGCACACTGGCATGCATGCTTGCCGTCTTGAACTGTTCCCTGTCCTCTCTCCTTGATGCCTTTATCCCCCCCCCTCCCCCACACACACACTTTGAGCCGTATTTATTGTTCCTTGAATTGCTGCATGTTGAATGTCTTTGTGATGCCTTTGTACAGTATTTGTGACAGTTGGGTTGGTGTGCAGAGGGGTGTTGGCAGACTATGGGTCAGTGGCCAACTACTGCTCCCAGAATAGCAGGGCGCCAGTGCTCATGATCCCTCCCAGCGTGGCAGCCCTCAAGACCCACCAGCCAGGTGGGGTGTCGCCCCACCCGGTGTTGCCGCCCTGTCCTGTCCTACAAATACAGTTTTGGCTGCGACTGCTTCTGCTGCTGAACACTGTTCTGCAGCAACGCATGCAGTTCACAGCTGCTGTCGCTGCTGCTTCAATGGTGTCGCCTGCCCTGTTTGGGCGGAGGTGCTCACATTGAGTCTTGCAACACATGCAACTTTGCCCCGCTTGTTCATTGTCATACAGCGCATTGTCCATTCTTGACCTGTCAGGCGGTGCATTTTGAATGACATCGCAACAGGCCATGTGTAGTAACCATCGACTGTAGCTCATGCGTGAGACTCATCTGACAAGGTGTACGTGTGAAGCTCCAAACCACAGATATAGCGGCTTGAATGGATGGCTGTCAGGTTCAAATGCATCATTCAGCATGCAGAAAACACAGGTGGTGTGTACATGTGTGTGTAGGCAACCTGATGGTGGTGGCCTTGGCAGACATGGCTGGTCTCCAGAAGGTGGCGTCCTTCACCCTGAACAACCTCTTCCAGCCAGGGGACACCATCCACACCACTTTCGTGGAGGACACTGCCAACTCAGGTTTTCCTGCTTACTGACAGAGCTCCCCAAAACCTTTCACAGTCAGCTGTATGTTTGTACGTTGCAACTGTTCATCAGGCAGCTGCATGCATGTGCTGTTGCGCAACAAGCCCACTCAGCAGCAAGTGGCGTGCAGCGCTTTCACACCACTGATGCACAGGCTTGATAAGGCACTGCTGTGTATCTGTCACTGCGACGCCTGTGTTTGTCCAGCTTGCATACAGGCCCTGTATGCTTGAGTATATATACATGCTTGTGTCAAGCAGTTGTGTCATAGGGCGTAATGGTTTTGGGTTGCTGTGCAGAGGAAGCTGTGCCTAGTCAGCATGGTCTGTCTGAGCAAATGGAGGAAGCCGCCAAGGAGTGGTTCACAGGTGGCCCCCAGGACAAGGTCAACTTTGAAGTCAACCTTATGGTCGCTCAAGGGCCCCTTGGTGAGCAGCACAGGAACAGACTGCATCTTTCTTCACACTGCTTGAGTCTGTGGAAACTGCACTGTCTCACTCTCTGATTACTGTGGTTGCTTAACTCGTGTTACTTGGATCTGATAGCGCATTTGTACCAGACAGCATGGGGCTGAACTCGCCATGCATCCCAGACATTTATTGATAGTTACATGAGGAGGCATCAACCCTTGTGAACTGTCACCTGATCTCTTTGTCAAAGCACCCACAAGTTCTCACTACTGACAGTAAATGATGACAGTTACAAGGTGCCGGCCGCGGTGTCAAGGTTTGCCCGTGCACCATTTCTTCCTTTGAGGCAACAGTACAGCTTATTGACAGCAGTGAAGCATGCATGCTGGCAATTGCATGCACGCAAACAGGCAGCCTTATGTTGCCCCATTACACCGGTCTCATAACAGCATGACAATGTGGGATGTTGCCTGTTGTGTTGCAGAATCCTCAGATTTGGACCTTGGGGAGGAGATTTGTGCCAAAGCTGACAAGCTTGAGGCTCGTGCAGTGGTCCTGTTGCACCATGGCAAGGGCCTGATGAAGGAAATGGTGTTTGGCAGTATCACATCCTTTGCCACGCGCAATTGCAGACGACCGCTTGTTGTTTACTATAACTGAGCTGAATGAAAATTTCGCAACAAAATCTAAAGAGTCATTGCAAGGCATTGTGTGTGAGCTAAACGTAGAGCGCATTGGGGAGCAGTAGCTTTGTGTGTATAACTGTTCGGCGTGCCAGGAGATTGAACAATCGCATGCTGAGCGAATACAAGACGGCAGCCATGGCCTGTAGCATGTAATTTCAGCATTTTGGAAATATTGGTAATGTAGGTAGATGCTAGAGAATTGCTTGTTATCTGTATTATAGTGATTTGAGCATTCAATAAGGGAGGCGATGAGTGAGACAGGACAGACATTGTTACCAACTATTGTCAAATGGATGATTCTTGTTTGCATCTTGTGGGCGCGATCAAATCGTCGTTTTCGAGCAAGATCTCATGCTCATCTGTGCATCTCGCAACTGCACGTACACAGGGTACTTTGAGTGCTGTTCACTAAGCCATAGGTCAAAGTTTGCATTGAGTATCTGCAGAACGTGAGCATATGTCTAGCTGGCTAGCATCATTTATATATGATGTCTCTTGTACATGCTAGATTTGGATGATGATGATGCTGGGCAGCGCAGTCACTTGTTCATCCATTTAGCTGCATCTGTAGCATAGTAAGACAAGATCAGCTCTGCTCCTGCTCTCCTCATGCCAAGCAGAGCTTCAAGGACGGCATCTTCCTCATTCAACCATCCGTTCAGAGCTGCAGCCTTCAACATGGCATACTCACCTGCACAAACACAAGCGTCCATGAAATGCAGCATGATCATGGACCAAGACCTCAAAAGCATGAGCATGAGAGGAGACATGCAATGCTGCTTATAGGTACCGCCAATCTACATGTTGGTGGCCATCGAGTCTCAGGTGAGTGCACCTTGCTTGTGACTCAGCATATGGCAGTGTGGACATTAGCATGACGCATCACTATGAGCCTAGCATACAGGCCAGCTTGCTTTGCTCTCTCATTGTCTTTCGCGGGCCGAGGGTGTTTGCAATCTTTGACTCATGCACATGCTCATGCTCAGGCTCAGGCTCATGCTCAGGCCCATGCTCATGCTCAGGCCCATGCTCATGCTCAGGCCCATGCTCATGCTCAGGCTCGTGCTCATGCGCATGCTCACGCTCACGCTCACGCTCACGCTCACGCTCACGCTCACGCTCACGCTCACGCTCATGCGCAAGCTCACCTGAGACATGGTAAGCGGCGACAGGCAGGGTGGTGTTGTCTCTGAGGAGGCGGATGATGTCCAGGTAGGGCATGCCGGGCTTGACCATCATGATGTCAGCGCCCTCCGCCTCATCCAAGCGAGCCTCCCTCAGGGCTTCCCGGTAGTTGGCGGGGTCCTGCTGGTACGTCTTCTTGTTGGGAGGGATGATGCGCCCTTCCTGACCTGATCACATGGGCACCAGCTCAGTCAGCACAGCATGACTCATTCATTGTCGGGTTTGAACATGCAAGGTGTTGTATCCTATTGCATGAAGCAAAATGAGACTTGTCAGACAGCCTCAGCCTGAGACACCAGCTGCATGCCTGCTTTCCAGGTGACTTGCCAATGTAAGCATGTGTGGATGCATCTAATTGACACGAGAGATGAGCTGACAGTAAAGACTATCAACTTCCTGTTTTCGCTTGCTTGCCTGTATATATAAATGCCAGCAGCCTGCAGCCATGGGTCAGTGCCTGTTGTGCCACAATGTACACGCCCAACATAACAGGTTCTACCACTCATAATTGGCAAGTGTTCCAGTGATGCCATGCAAATGCAACTGTAAGTGCCCTGGTGTCTCTCACAGGCCAGCATGTACATATGCTACAGGAAGTCATGACAAGGTGGTGGAGTAAATGTTGCATCACTGACCTGGCTTTGGTGCTGAAGCAAGAGCTTCTCGGAAAGGTCCATAGAAAGCGCTAGCGTACTTGGCTGTGTAAGCCATGATGGACACATGAGCAAAGCCCTCTCTGTCAAGAGCTTTCCTGCAGACCAGAGACTACATGTAAGTGCTACTGGCTGGTTTTGACTGTGACTCTCTAAAGACTGTCTAAATTCACTGCAAGAGCTTACTGACGCGGTGACTACATTGCCAAGCTGCGAGTTGGCTTTACTTTGCATGATGCACATGCCTATGGCAAACATGTGCAAGAGCCATACACAACAAAGTATTGAGCACATCCTTTGCATCACTACTGCAATGCGTCAAGCGCTGCAACCAGTCCATAGGCTATCAATTCCGTTGCATGGGTGTGAAAGCTGAACAGCAGAAGCAAGCTTCATCCCAAGCATCAGGCAGATGCATGCATTCAAGCAAAGCTGAAGGGCTTGTTGATGGGACACCTGATGGCCCCAACACGACCATCCATCATGTCAGATGGTGACACCACATCTGCGCCTGCTCTAGCTTGTGACACAGCTTGCCGGCACAGGAACTCAACTGTCTCATCATTCATGATCACTCCAGCATCGCTGACAATGCCATCGTGGCCATCTGACGAGTAGGGATCTAGAGCAACATCAGTGTACACCTGCCAGGTTACATTACGTGAGCACTACATCAACACAGGTCAGCCTTTAAGCTGACCACGCCAACATGTGCAAGCAAGGCTTCCTGAAACTGCATGTGCAATTGGTTTTCTTAGAATTGCCAGATGAAGGCTGTCAAAGATCCAGAAGCAGATGTGTTCTCTGCTTTGCAGAAGGTGCGTCATGGCAATGCGGCTTGGTCCAAGCCAGTATGAGTATGAGGGGTATGAGGGGACAGGCGAACAGACCTCAATATCTGGGAATTTGTCCTTCAAGAGCTTGATGGAACGCTGTGCCAAGCCATCAGGGTTGAATGACTCCTCTGCAGTCTCTGTCTTCAAGTGCTCAGGTGTCTGCACAAAAGGCAAACCAGGTCAGGACCATGCTTTGCCAGACATCATCAGCTGAGCAAGCACAAGCAGCAGATGCTGAAGCAGGCATTTCTTGAGTTCCAGGAGACAGCAGCAACTGGGGTCCATGCTTGACAGGAGTGTTTACATAGCAGGAGGCTGTTGAGATGAACGCATGACAGGAAACCGCACCTTAGGGAAAATGACGACTTGGTTGACGCCATGAGACCTGGCTTCTTGGACTGCGTCGATGAGACCATGCCTCCAACCCAGCCGATCCACGCCTGGCATGGATGCAATGGGACTGTTTTTCTCGCCATCATGCACAAAAACTGGGAGGATGAGATTAGAAGGGGACAGGTGTGTTTCTGAGAAGGCGTGCCGTATGGTGGGGCTCCGCCTGTTCCTCCTAGGTCTGGAAGGCAAGTCCTGCAGATGAACATGCAGTCAGATGTGCTGTGCTTTGGTTGAACATAATGCTGTGGTTCACTTTTCTGATAATGTTTCGCTTTGTTGACTGCCTCAGCAGCAATGATGGCAGCAATGTTGCATAAGAGTGAGCTTGATGTTGTCTGTTGAGACGACACCAACTCAATTTGGTGTTCACTTACCAGAGTTTCTAGCACAGGCGTGCCTGCAGGCACTCCATTCTGCAGCAGAATGATAGCAGGTGAGAAACGTGTGCACTTGCTGCATACCTACAGCTTCCTGCCGACAATTCAGACCTTGGGTGTGGAACCGTTTGATGTAGCAGGTGCACGGGTTTCTGTCTCCGCGACTGCCTGAACGCGCAAGCTTTTTGTGGGTCGTCTGTGACAATGCGTTGCAGAACGGGGCTGCAACGCTGTCGCGGGCGATGCATGCAAACATCCCAATGCGTTGCTTTGCGTGTTCAACATATTTGCGAAAGCCATGTCTGTCAGTGGTGCTATGAAGTGCAAAGTATGTGATCTCAGTCTAGGATGCCAGGTAGATTTGGCCCTGGATAGGTTTACAAAACGCTCCTGGCCGTTCCTTCGTCTTTGACATTCAAAGCATGCAGTGCAGCCGTGAGCGCAGCGTCTACCACACTTGTTCCCCAAACGGCATTCTCAAGCCACTTAATAATTATGCAGGCACCTATGGCGCGTATTTTATGCACACCCGGCGTGTTTGCGAATCCAAATCTGATGCCTCAAGGGGCAGCATGTTCGCGGCTGTACCACTCATTGTGTTCCCTGACCCTTGAGGGCCCCAGGCCTGTGCAGGCGGCTTTGCCGAGCCTTCGTGAAACTTCTCTGTTTGCTCAGTCAGCCAGTTGCTTCCCTCTACGGGCACAGCCAGCTGCAAACTCAGACCAAGCAAACAGTCATTCACACTTGTCCGGATTCCCGGCGCTGCTATACGCGCCGTTGATGCCTGTTCAAGTTCAGGCAGCTCTGCGGACGCAGGAAGTACAGCAGCTGACTAACATAGCCAGCACAGGCATTGAGCAGCTAGGTAACCAGCTTGTCACAGACAATAATGAGGCTCATTGGCACCGCAAACATTGATGAATGGCAATGCAGATTCAATCATAGACAATAATGCAGAAGGCATGCTTTGTGCCACCAAAAGAACCTACCAACCTAGTGTCATCATCAGGAAAAGGCGCCATGGCTTCTTGAATCGGTAAGACTGCTGTCGATTGGGATGTCCGCTTGTGCAGCTTCTGCAGTGTCAGACCCTGTCAAGCTGCTTGACTGCTCTATTCTCATTTGTTGCTTGTGACATGTGCTGCAGAATAAGTTCTCGAGGGGGCAGGAATGTTATGAGGAGAAGGAAGGCCAAAGGACGCTACAATATAACAGCGTAACATGCAATTGCAACGAGCAATACTTATCTTGCACAATGCTATGCTATGCAGTCAGCTTTAGGCCGACTGACCAGATGGTTTCAATTGACTTCACAGTTTTGACACAATGGTCTTCATTAGCTACTTGCTAAACCTCCCCTGATTGATTTATGAAAACAGCCAGCTAGCCATTCTATTGTTCTCTTGCTTGCTACATGCTACCATCTTATTGCCATGAGCAAACAAAGCACATGCACAGACCACATTCATCCGTCATCAGAAGAACATACACCCAATGGATGTCGGCATGCAGTCTAGGAGTCCTACATACAGCTCACTGGTACAGCTCACTGTCAGCGTGTCCACTGGCTTATCGACGTTCTCAATGGTCACACTCCAAGCTAAGACGATTTCGTCTCGGACAACAACATGCAAGCTTGCACCTTGTGCATGTTTTACTATGACTGTCAAGTGTGTTGGTCTGCGATCCTCCATCAAAGTTTTCCGTTGCATGTAGGGTACGAAAGGTTTGTGATGGTTTGCATGTGATTTTGCAGAGTGTCAGTGTAGGAGCATGAGGCCAAACGCTGAATTTGCCAATTCATATTCAAGCCTACAGCAAAGGGCAATCAAGCACATCCTGCAAACTGTGCACATCACAGCCTTGCCTGTGACATGAACAATCAACCTAGATCACATCACGAGCAATGTATAGTGCCAACACACCTCAGGCAGGAATGACCCAAAAAGGAAGGGAATCAAAATCACCAGCACCGCAGAAAGCATCCTGTGATCAAGAGGGGCATAGATGTATGGCCATACAAGGGCCAAAGCTACCACAGAACACCCTTGCAACCTCCCACACATGCTGCTGTCCCAGGGTAGTTTAGGGCAATAGCACCTCAGCTGAAGGCTGCAGCCTTCTCATCGAATCTGCTGTAGCAGGACTATTAAAAAGTGACGACCAGATTTCAACAAGGACACATGTGCGCTCACACCTCCAAGAGGCAGACTTGTGTCTTGGACTTGTCAGACTTCTTGTATTGCATAGCAAAGTAAGCAAGTATCCTGTTGGGCTTTGCTGCAGTCTCAGACAGTGTCTGTCAGTGTGATCGAGCACAGCAGTGTCACAGGCAATCATGTCTGAGACTGCATGCTTGGCAACATCAAGTAGTCTTGCGCTTGTAGTTTGGGGAAACAGGTGGTGCCCCTCGAAACCGTGCCCAGTGAAGCGCAATCCGCAGGACTTTGAAAGCCAAGAATAGAACAAGACCTGCGCAACAAAGCAACAGGGACACGGCGACCCCAAGGAACAGCTTGACATCTAGCAAGGCAAGCTGCCACCAGTACAGCTTGGATTGCCTGGTCTCCAGGTAGTCTTCCCCATTGGTTGCAAGCACCTGCTCAACAATGTCGGCTGCCCTCTCTGCTGGAGTGCGGGGATTGCTCATTCGCTTTTGAACCTGTTGTGCATTTGCCTGCATACTAGCACAATGCATCAGCACAGACAGACACTCAACCATGACACAGACAATGAAGCTCCAGCATAGTGCCATGAGGACAGCTTGCCAACAAACATAAAAAAGAGGAACAGTACAAAAGCAATGAGCCTGATACCGGTGTTGTCATATGCAAATGGGAACCGTTAGTGGCATACATGGCAAGTGCAACATTGGCGCAAATTACGGCGCAGTTTGCGCTTGCCATGTATGCCACTCACTCTGTATCCAGCCATGAAAAGCTCACCAGAAATGCAGGATTGTGCAAGATGCTGGTCACAGCTTCCTGGATAGGCTTGCCATTCACTGGGTCAAGCTTTGATGGCAAGACGGTGATACCAAACCCATGATACACTGCCTGCAGACCCCACAACTGGTTCTGCAGTTATGTAGATGTCTCACACCATGCTTGTGGATCAAAATGCATCATGGGTTCTGTTCAAGTGGTGTATACCAGGATTGGCTGATGCTCCCTGCTTTTTTGACAAGATACTAGGTCGTAGCAAGCTCTGGCAAGAACAGTGCGCAACAGGCAGAGATGCAACCATACTCTGCAGCCATGACTGCAAACATACACATGTGCTGTACAGCAACAAAACAATCTGAGACTATGCCATTGGATACACCTGCAGATGAAGCTATGTCAGCAGGCATCTGTGCAACCATTGAACTGAGCTGGGAACATGAACACCCCTCCAGCAGACGCTGTGTGCAAGTGCTCGCTGAGCTGCAGAGCAGGCAAGCAGGGGAAGGGGTGGGAGGGGGTGGAGGGGGTTGCACAGCTCACCTTGGCTGCGTTGTCAGGCTGCTCGTTCATGATGGGCACTGACACCACTGGCTTGCCATGAAAGGCAGCTTCATACAGTCCATTGCTCCCAGCATGCGTCACAAACGCCTTCACTGCCGCATGTCCCAGAATATCATTTTGGGGAGCCCAATCCACCACCTTGATGTTGGAACCCACACCTAAGGACTCTTTTGTTGTGTTGCCTGTGGAATTAAACGTCATAACAAAATCAGGATCTGGTCATACCTTCGAAATGATATATAATGAAATGAGATCCTATTTAATAAGTCTATTCTGAGAAAATTGAAGCCCCAATTGGCATCGAAATTGCAATGGTGCATGGTGGATTGTGTCAAATGCTATGGTGATGCATACTGCATTTGAGACATGAGGGTGTGAAGGCAGCAAGCTGAACATGCTGTGGCTCAGACATCAGCAGTTCTGCAGCACGCCGGCAGCTATACATGCAGCCAAGCAAGCGGCCCAGTTGTCTGCAGCACACACGACCTGTGCAGCGCATGTTTACAGTGTGCTGCTGTCAGTCAGCAGCAGGTTTTGTTGACCTCACCTGGCAAGTCAATCTTATACAGTTTCCACAAGACGGGGTTGGGCAACGCAGAAAGTCCTTGTGCCATGCTGTGCAACTGCGTGTGAGTGAGGCGTCCTGCAGAGCCCATGCAGACATACACAGCTGCCAAGCCCTGGGCTGTGCCTTTGTCCAGGAAGCTGCTGAGCTCTGATGGCAACGGCTGAGCTGGTTCTGCCAGAATAGGACCCACCATCTGAAGGCACCACACATACCAGTATGCAGGTGTGAACACTGGTATGAACGTATGTATGAACACGTATGAACAAGTGTTGCAGGTGTGAACAAAAGCTGGTTACAAAGGTATGCAACGCCCCAGGAAGGGGACTTGGGCACAGCTTTGTCTGGTATACATATTGAGCAGCCTTGAATAGGACTGTACCATGATTCACGTTTGTTCCAGATTTTCTTCAGCGGTCTAAAGCGTCCTGCTGCGATGTTCCCCAGGGGTGCGGTCAAAGTCAAATCAAATCATGACCTTTTATGCACGCAAGGCTGCAGCTGCAATCTGCTTGTGAGTTTTTTTCTATGAATACTGCTCTGTATAATGCCTGCTGCTTATGCATGCGCTCCTCTGCTCGAGGCCAGCTTCCCGACATCCGCCGTGATTGTCGGAAAGTAATGACAGCTGATGCACTGTGAGGCAGTCACCCAGGCAGACCTCTACAACACTAATCATAGGCAACCGCCATATTTATGAGCGGCACATTTCATGTGCACACAATTGCACAGTGCACAAGAACAAGCATGTATGTAAGTAGGTGTGTACTGCCTGAGCAGGAAAGCTAGGACAGTCCAGCTGCTGCTACACATGATATATGGCCTGATCACAGCCTTTGTCAGCAGCCTTTGTCAGCAGCCTTTGTCAGCAGTCACAGCGTGGTCTACCTGAACTTTGGGTGGCATGGGGAAAGGGTGCTCAATAGCCCAGTCAGCAGAGACTATGACTGCTGCTGCGCCAGTAGTGCCCTGCTCAAAGCTGCGAATGCGCTGGCCAGTCTTGATGCAAAAGCGCCGCGTGTGATCGTCACTCACTCGCATGACCAACAACCGCACCAACCAAGCTTGCAAGTGGTTGCGCGTGCGTTGCAGGAAGGTCTGCAATGTACAGCTGGCTTGAATGCTGCTTTGAAAGTTATGAGCAAGGCAAAGAAGTGAAATTGCAAACAGGTTGAGATCTGGCAAAGCACATTCCCGGCTGCAAGCTGTTTACGTCAAAAAGCTCACCAGAGAAAAGTTGCGTTTGAAAAAGCAGAGGGGCAATGGATGTCCAACAATGTCTGTCAGTGGCAAAAGACTTCTATGCGCTGTGTACACAAGTAAGGAATTTGGGCATGAAGGGGTTGTTGGATACTGACCATATTGGTATGGTATGCTGTGCCAAGCTGTGGCATATATGCCACCTCATTAGGGATTGATAGCCTCTGTTCGAGTGCCGGCATCCCAGTAGAGAAGGGACAGACGTCCACGCTGACAACAGACAGGACATCTTCCAGCACATCAGCCGGCCAGTACCAACAGTCTTTCAGGTAGATGTCAAAGCCTACGATGACAGGAAGCACAAATAAATGGGATTGGCTTGTGAAGCAACGTCGTAACGCTAGCATGAATTCTATATGTCACTTACAGCGAGAGCGGGAACTCTGGCATGCTCAGGCATGCTCTCTAACGAGCGAGACCTGGACCACTTGCTGCCTCTGAACCATTACAAAGTGATAGACAGGATAGGTCAGGGAACTTTCGGGGAGGTAGGCTAGTACATGCAGAGATCAACTTTGTTTATGGGTACTAGAACAGAGGTACGACGTGCGATCCTCTTGCAGGTTGTCAAAGCATTGCACAAGCCGTCTGGTCAAGCTCGAGCGCTGAAACGAGTGTTTAACAGAAATCCTCAAGTCGGTCCGTCGGAAAACCGTCTTCGAGAGTACCAATCCTTGCGAACGCTCGATCACCGCAACATCGTGCGGCTGCTGGACACCTTTAGCCAGGTACGGCCTGGTTGAGGTATCGTGCAATCTGTACGTAAAGGCCTCGACGTCTGCCTGCCGACCATAGGGCAGCAGTTTGGTGCTAGTACTAGAGTTCTGCTGTACTGACCTTGCACAAGTCATCAATAGCAGCTGGCAGCCTCTACCCGAAGCTGTTGTGAAATGCCTTCTGCAACAGATACTCGAAGGGCTAGCAGCCTGCCATGCAGCAGGTATGCATGCTTTATCTTAGTGCTACTGACCGCTTGATATTTGGTGAGACCTTGAACCACAAAATGCTGCCATCACACAGGCATTCTTCACAGAGATCTTAAGCCAGCCAATGTCTTGCTATCACAAGAGGGCGTTGTGAAGCTTGCTGACTTTGGACACGCAAGGCCTGATTCTGGTGGTGACAGGCCGCAATACACTCATGCTGTGGCAACGCGCTGGTATCGTGCACCCGAGTTGCTGTATGGAGCCAGATCTTATGGCAAAGCAGTTGACCTGTGGGCAGTAGGCTGCATCTTTGCTGAACTATTGGGTGAGCCATGTTTCGCCACAATAACAGCTCGACTATCATCTTGCGCCACAATAACAGCTCAACTATCATCTTGCGATGCTCGCTGCCTTCTGCTCAATAGGATAAAGGTTTGTGCTGTATGTCACTGACCTTTGCTTCAAAATCTGATCGGCATCAACATCCAGGAGATTTTTGGTTCCCAACAGTTCTCGTCTGACAATTGAGATGATCAATGAATCTGGTAACATGGCAAGGCAGACTACACCTTTGGCATTTCCCCTATTGCTTAACGAGGTGCATTGTGAGCATTCAACTGCACTGCATTGTACACTTGATGGATAGAGAATGAACCAGTTGATTGCAGGTCTATGCCCTCTTGTTGCTGGAGGGACTGACATTGACCAGCTGGGCCGAGTGATTGCCACTTTTGGATCAATAGAGGATGCATGGCCGGGCGTGACTGAGATGCCAGACTACGGCAAGATCAGCTTTGCCCCTGCTGAGGGCTTCCCCTTGGAAGAGCTCCTGCCAGACGCCTCTGCAGGTTCAGTCAAACTGCTTGGCCGCCTCTTGCAGCTTGATCCAGGTGCGAACAATGTTGTTGTTATTTTACTAATATATATATTTATTTTTATTATTATTATTGTTGATAATATTATTGTAAGACAGAGCCACACTTGTCACGGGCTGGAGGCATGCAAATGCTGTTGCACATGCCAAATCATATCTTTGGTGTGAAACGGCAAAGAAATGCATTCAACGGCATAATGCAATACAGGATGCAGCAGAGAAACAAGGGTGTTTGCTTTCCACAGTCTCGTCGCGTGCTTGGCAAATGTCTGTGAGCGCACAGCCAAAATTTTGTGATGCTTCAGGTGCACGGTGCTCCGCTGCTGACTCTCTGCTTGATGATTGGTTTCTGAGCGAGCCCAGGCCTGCTGAGACCAAGCAAATGCAGGTGTTTGTTCAACAGATTCTCACTCAGCAGCAGGCGCAACTCAAGCACTCCATCAAATGAGCAAGCTCTGCACATCCAGCACGCCATCAGCAGAGTCGCTCCTGAATGTCAGTTTGCAACATACGCTGCCGCTTGTTGCTGGCATCAGTCAAAACACCAAAGGGTTTGAACCAAAAGACCTGTTGACACTGTCTTTTCTTTACAGCTTGCTCACATAAGCAACTCACATTTTGATTGTCCGACCATGTTACCCTAGTGTTACGAACAACATTTCACCTATTATAGTAAAAAAACCATTCAAATTTGACAAGAAAGATAATCTGCCACGAAGGTGAGACCTGTGCGACCAGCCCATCAGACAGAGCATAGTGATACATCTGTAGATCAACATTGTGCAGGTCAAAAATATTCGGCAATTGACTTAGCATTCAACTCTTCTAGATTGGATAGAAATACAGAAGCGGTTGGCACTCCCAATCACCAGAACCGTACAATCAGACAGAGACGGCACATATGCTGAAAGCTTTTGGGATGAAGCAAAAAATTCAATGCAACGTGACATAAACTGGCTAACAGCTTGTAACACCTAACAGCCAGGAATTGCCAGCACTAGTTGTCTCAAACTGCCTATCTCTCACAGGCCATGCTACAGATGACGCTTCCTTGTCATCCACACTACCAAAACCAATATGATTTGTCATGTGTTATGAGCAAACTAAACACCATGCATTTTGATTGCAATCAACTGCTCTTCAATATCCTGCCAAGTGCTTATGAATTGTCTCTGCTGCACAATGGCCCACCGGAGGATCAGCCATCAAGCAGAAGAACACCAATGCTTTGCAAATGCCCCAGCATATAGATGTATACAATCCCAATGGCATTTCAGCATGTCAAAAGCATTGTATTGAATAGAAAGTTGATCTGAAACAGCACCACAGTGTGGACCTTACCAAAATGCATGCCCAATTTGTGGGCATGGGCAGCACAGCAGATTATTTATGGGATCCGCGTTTGATGAGGAAGTTGTGAGCCATGGGTTTCCATACAAGCATTGTTGATTAATGTGACAATACTCACTTCAGACCCATACTCGAATATGGTATATTGAGTGTGCTTTCCAGCATCCCCCAACCCCAGTGTTGTATCTTGCAGCCGGTTGCATGAAAAAATAGTCATCTTTGACCAATGCTCGCCCAAGAGCTAGTTATCCTATGCCTTGAAGCACAATCACATCCTATGCGTCGAAGCATATTCACATGGCTAGCGTCTGTCGCGCTGTGCATAGCTTGGTGCATAGCCTGCAGCTTGCAGCACAATGCATGGGACCCCTTCATTGCTGATGCTGTCTTGCCGTGCTTGATATACATCCCAGGGGGGGCGATGAGCTGACAAGGACAGGGGTGGGGGTGCAACAGTGTTTGGGGTGGCATTCTGCCATGAGGCAAATGCATCATGGGAAGTGCCAGGTCTGCAGTCTTCACCAGAGGTGCTGAGAGAAAGCGCAGGGGAGGGAGCAAGCCTGCATACAGCATATCTCTTCTCCGAGCAGTGTTGTTGATTCAGTTCAAACATATGCGTTGCTGGCTTGATTGAGACACACGGCAATTGCATACTTTCTACAAGGCAAGCTTGAACTTGCTTCAGCCAGCGCGACACGCTGCCAGCCAGTGCTTGCATCAACCCAGCAGTTGCTGACATCTGTGCAGAGGTCAAGCTCCTTTTTCTGGCGCAGATAACTTCACAAGCCCTGCTGACCACAAATCCAGACTGACCAAGCACTGTTCAGCTGAGCACTGTTCAGTCAGGCATTGGAACAGTTGTTTCTTCTGGAGAACATGCTTGACGCTGTTTACTTGAAACCCACACACCAACACTTTTGCTATAGGATCAAGCATGTTTTGGCAGCGCAGCATGCTAAGCAAACATGATTGGCAGTTGAGTGTACCTGGCAATGCCGGCAGTAGCATCTCGGTGGGCAGGGTGGGTGGGTCGAGGAGGGGTGCCCCGAGCAGCAGAAGTAGCACACATTCTTTCCAGTGTGTCTGTTTGGCGCGACTGCAGCCCTGCACACCACCACATCCTTCATGACAGTTAGCCCTGACACTGTGCTAAGGTTTAGGCGTTGTTGTGCCCAACAATTGCTGACTTTTCAGCAATTGTAGCATGCTGTGGACAGAGATTGTCGCATTGGCAGTGAGGAGGGCTTTGCTGGAAAGAGAAAGGCACAACAGAGCAAAAGCAACCCAGTTGATGACGCTGCATCGTTACATCTGTGAGCTTGTGAAACCTAATGACAAAGATGTTAGTAAGCCTGAAGCAGCAAAAGGGCTGCTTTTTATTGCAGTGGTCTTTCCCATTGCATTGATTGCCAGCTCCAACAGCAGAGAGGGAGCAGTACTTACCAGTGGCCTGCAGCTGCAATGCCAGCGACTGCAAAGCAGCCACAGCGTCGTACTGTGCTGCATCCAAGGGGGGGTCACCCCCTGGCATGCCCTGCCCCTGCCCCTGCCCTGCCCACCCATCATGCACACTCCTCCCCGAATCCGTCCTGCTCTGTTGTGAGTCACTCTTGGAGAGATCTGCCTCAAACAAGCGGCCCTGATGATGCACTGCACCAGACTGACTCGAGCTTGATCCCAACTCCCATGCTGAGGGTGACACATCATGACAGGAAGCTGCTGCAGCAGCTGCTGAGCGTCCATCCTGGCTGTACTGCAGTCCAGCTTGCAGCGCCTGAGACTGTGTCTGTGAGCTGTGTCTGAAGCCTGGAGGGAATGAGCTCTGCAAAGACGAATCGCGGCTGGGGGCTGGTGCTGTGCTTGAAGGCCTGTCATACGCCTGGTATAGGGCAGAGTTACGCACATGCTCTGGTAATTGCCGGGATGAGTCAGCAAGCTGCTGGTGCATCATTGCAGCACCAGCTGTCATCGGACCACGTGAGCAGGAAGCTGCCCTGCCAGCTGCTGCTGCTGCGTCAGCAGTCATGTTACCTAAGCCAGGACCTGCATGAGCAGCTGCAGCCGCAGCGCTGGGATTCGACCACTGAGCTGCGAGCGCTGAGTTGATGCGCTCGATGCCAGAGTTGGAAAAGGTGCGAGCAGTGATAGAGTGAGGGGCGGGCTGGGTGGGGGAATTGTAAGGGGTCGGCTGGAACTGCATTGCCTGGCAGATGTGCAGCAGCTGCTGTAAGTAGGCAGCTCTGAGTGGAAGAGTGCCCAACATGTTCCAAATGTAAAATGGAATGCTCACGACCTGCAGCATCAAGCAGCAATTGCAGTGATCCCTGCTACAGTGATTGATGAATGCAAGTCAAGCAAGATCGGCCGTAACTGCACAGGACCTTGGCAAGTTGCAAAGCATGCTATCATTGCGCATGCAAGTATTGTTAACTCACAAGTTGCCAGGAAGGAGGGGACATGATGAATTGACAGATGGTCACAGTTTGTGTGCAATGCCCAGAGGAATGACTGCAGAAGCCAGCCCCACAACATGACATGATCTGCTTTGCCTTTGCAGCATCAAAACCATTTTCATGCCAGAACATTGGTTTGTTACATAGCTACTCGTACATTGACATGTTGCATAGACAGCTGTGCGATGATCTGCCAAGAGTGATCTTGGCATGCTGCTCATTGTGCATGTGTGCATAGATGTCGCATGCGCTTTGTTGAAGACATACCTGCCAGCCTTTGCTGCGGATGGTCTGCTGCTTCAGACGCGTGTTCCCCAGAGGCAGCCAAGGGGCATTTACAGCCAACTCCCCTGGATCTTCAATCTGCAGGGCTATTGCAGGGCAGGGCCCCAGAATTGCAACATCCACCAACAGAGGCCCATCCTGCATTGCATTCAGATTCGTCACTCACTTTTTCCATGAATGTACCTAATGCAGTAAATTTATGATTGACAACCCAAAGCAGTCAAACCCTGCAAGGGTCTTCATCAGCCAACTTAGTCAAGGACAAAGACTGGAAAGCCCATGTCCTTTATTTTATAATATGCCCTCTTTGATCTCAACTTCAACGAATGCTTTGTCATAACTGTGGCCTTGATGTTCCTGTCTCTTGAAGGGGATAGTACCCCTTCAAGCAACACATATTCGTCTTCAGTAGGATTGGTAAGATTGTTACCTGCATGAGGTATGGGGCTGAATGGGGCACACTGAGGGCTGAGAGTCCTGCTGAGGTGTCCAGCAGCATCTGGGAGGAGTGATGCTGCTGCAGGCTGTTCACCAGGCTCAGCTGTAGGGCCCTCTGCAGCTGTGCTGGCAGCACATGCATCAGACTGCCCACACTGCACTCCAGGAAAGCATCCACCTGCAGTTGGAAGTATGTGGACTCAGCCAGCCTTTGTGTATTGTCTATTCTCAAGAGACAAGGTCAGAAGTCCTGAATCCCAGACTCAGCAGCTGTGTTGGAGCCCATGTTCCTGTGAAACAGAAGTGTTTGGCTCCAGGGAACATGTACATGTCATACCATGTCTTGGACAAGCATCTGTTTTATCGTGAACACCAAAACCCAGAAACGCCTAGAGACCTGAGTGTCTGGTGTCTAAGGAAATATTGTGTTAACAGACACAGGCTCCAATACTCCTCATGATCATGTGACTCCTCCGTGCAAAATGGATAAGCAGCCACCCAGATGTGAGCACAATCTATCAGTAAAGATTGCACCACACTCGTGCAGCATGAAGCAGCACAGCATGGCATGCAACCTCACAACCCTCGAACCCGAGGCAGCACAGCACAGCACAGCACAGCACAGCACAGCGCAGCACAGCGCAGCACAGCGCAGCGCAGCACAGCGCAGCACCGCACCTGAAGAATCTGATCCAGGCACTCGGCCGTGAAAGAAGTGAGAGGCATCTGTGCCAGCTTGTCATACAGGCCGGCAGCTGCAGGTTTGGGCAGGTGATCCAGCACTGCCAAGCCCCACAACAAGCGAGTCACTTCCACAGGGCCAATTCCCTGCAAGGCCACAACACTTCATACCAGCTTGACGCTGTCGCACACCATACTGACCTGCCCTTGTAAGCCAGGATGTTTGATGAGGAGTCACAACTGGCTCCACACTCCAGACTGCAAGGTACTAAGTGAAACATGAGATGCACAAAGGGTCGTGTATGCTCTGCGTCCTCAGCGTCAGGTTTGAGCAGGGACAGGTACGTCGCGGGCAGCTGGGCAGGACAAGGCAGTGCAGGTGAAGATGCTGCTCATATTAACAAGTACAAAATGTCTTGCATCACAAATGAGATGCTATGTATGGTTGCAATATGAGGCACTGAGCAACGTAGGCAGACTTGCATGAAAAGAAACGCTGCCACAGCTTGCTGCATGCACACAGTTTATTACCATTTTGGCCACTCAGTTTGGACAGTGCTAGTGCAGGCGCAAGAAGCAATCATGTGATCAGTTGGACAGTGCAAGAGAAAGTAGCGTGAGTGTGTGATTGGTTTGGAGGGAAAGTGCGTGTGTGCTGACCTCTGACCAGGTGGGTGAGGCCTGCAGCACCTGGTGCAGCAGGTCCACATCAGCCTGAGGGCTCAGCTGCGCCACACCCCACACCAAGTTGCACACCTCGCCAGGCTTGAACTTGTCCAGCTGCCTGCAGTGTATGTACACAACACCAGTGAGCTCCTGACGCCAAACTTGACCCCAGACGCAAACACAGGCACATAGGCATAGACACAGACACAGATGGAGACGCAGACACAGGCACACACAGGCAGAGGCACAGGCACAGACACAGTCACAGTCACAGTCACAGACGCAGTCACAGTCACAGACGCAATCACAGTCACAGACACAGGTGGCAGGTCACTGCAAGTAGTGCACACAACAGCTGCTGAGTCAGCCGTGTCTGATGGTGTGTTAGTCACCTATTAGCTGCTTCAGTGGCAGTTCGCAGAAAGGCTGCTCCAGGATGATAACGTAATCTGCCCAGGGCCCAAATCAGGCTGCTAAGCTCTTGGGGCTTGCAACCCCCCACCTGGCCCTCACAAGCCACCCCCATCTGCCCCAGCCACTCTGGCATGGGGGTGTAGCCTAGGGTAGCATATGCCCAGAGGGTGTTGGCCAATTCCTGTGGCTTGAAATAGGGCAATTGGCGCAGGGTTTCGACTGCCAAGCTGTTGAGTAGGTGGGTGGGAGCCCAACCTAAGGTGGCATAAGCCCACAAAAGGTTACTGACCGTCTGTGGCTTCACCTGCAGAGACAGACAGACAGGGGTCCATCTGTCTGTAGCGTATCTGTAGGCCTCCCTGTTGCACATTTCCAACAAGGAAGGCAAAGTCAGAGAGAGAGAGCAGCACCTGTGTCAGAGGACATACCACATCCTACATAGCTTGTCGATATGGAGAGACAAGACTTGTCCTGCACATGCCTAGCTCATCATGAGCTGGAAAGGTTTTTTGATTGTTGTTGTTTTTCTCAATACAGCTGATTATGCAGGCAGGACTAGCAGCTGCACAGCGCATAATGTCAGTAATAGTAACAATAGTAACAGTAATAGTAATGATAATAGTAATAGTAATGATAACAATAGTAATAATAATAACAACAACAACAACAATGATGATGATAGTAATGATGATGATAATAAATAATAACAACAATAACAGTAATAGAGCAGATTCAAGAGACGGCACAAGCAGTGAGATGTGGAAGGCTGGAGTGGTTTTTTTGAAGATGCACCTTGTGATGCTGACTGTCATCTCCTAGTTGCCTGACCACATGCTGAGGCACAGCGTTCAGCAGGGCCTGTGGGGGGCCAAAGAGGGGTTGACCCTGGGGCAGAAGCTTTGCATATGCCCATACCTGTAAGTATTTTCACAAGGGCTGGGGGCACATGTACATGACACCTACAATTCTCATGTGCAGATTGCCCAGTCTGATTCTGACCAGTTCTTGTGGCTTGAGTCAAGTTTCAAGCAGTGAGTGAGTTTCAAGCAGTGAGTGAGTTTCAAGCAGTGAGTGAGTTTCAAGCAGGAACACTCGATGCTTCAAGGTGATGTGTTTCTGCAAGTCAGGATGAGGCTCAGGCATGGTAATGCTGCAGATACATAAGCACAGCAATGCTTTTGTGAACAGTCACATGAGTGCATTCTTTATGTTGGGATTTGAGAAGTGCAGTGGTGGGAGTTGAGCTGACCATGTTGGTGAGCTCCTGCGGGCTGAAGTTGTCCAGCTGCAAGAGTGCCTGCTGGGCAACAGCCAACAGAAGCATTGCTCCTGGTTCATGCCCCAGCACTGCATACCTGCACCCATCACGCATCAATGTCAGCTACCAGACTGCAAAGCACTCAGACCATATGAGCCCCCATTTCAGCCAAAATTGAGCCTATTCAGCAGCAGAAATGCGTCTTCTACTGAGGGTGGTATCACAAGAGTTTGAACAACAAGCATCAGAAAGTGTCTGGATGAGCATTCTGTCACTTCCAGGCTGACGTTTGCAACCAGAATGACTTGATATGAGTCATGACTCTGTAAGAGCAACAGATTGTAGCTATCAAGAGCAAAAATAGCAGAAAGTTCCATTTACACATCCATCTACTCAGACAGTATTCTGAAAGTGGATGTATGGCTTGTCAGTTGGTGGCATGACTGTGTGTTCCCTGAGACTGAGTATGTGTGTGAAGAAAACTGAAAGTTATCCTGGTAACAACAGAGGGTAGAGCTTCTGTACAGCACTTTTGGGTAACAGGGTCTGGAGTAATTTGCATAGTTGTTTGTGAGCTGTTATGAGTGAAATGCTTGGTCCTGTGGGACAGGATTGCATTTGCACAGCCCTGGTGATGTCATGCCGTTTGATGTTGACATACGTTGCACCACATCACATGACATACATTGAGATAGGCCTTATAAGTTGCACAAGACAGGCTGCTCTGGCGAGACAAGACTTGTCCTGCGCGTGCCTAGCTCATAATGAGCTTATATTTATTGTAATTTGCACTTTAGGATGACAGTAGATCACATGTGGCATGTCAACAAGAACGTACCCGTACACCATGTTGGACAGATTCTGTGGTATGAACTTATGGCTGCAGCGTGCATCCATGAGTTGACTAACAGCTTCCACAGCCAAGGCATCTAGCAAGCCGCCCACATTGCCCTTGGCCCTGCCCTCCAGCCCTGATGATTCATCACTGCCTGGCCGGGCATTGGGCAGAGCCCCCAACTTGGCATATGCCCATACTATGTTAGACAAACCCTGCACATGTGATTCCTTGTTACAGCCACATCATGTAAACTGCTTCTGGACCCCGGCAACACTAGCCAATGACAGCTGAATGAGTACCATGTGGCAAGATCACACAGAGTGCATGTCAGCTTGGCGCAACGAACAAGTGTATGCTGCTGGCCAGATGTGTGTGATATAAGCTGAATGACAGTGATGCAACCTGTAGGGCAGGCTGACAAGGCTGACAGAAGCATGCCTCATGGAAGAAATGCTGCATGAGTACTCTGCAAGTACTCTAGCATTATCTTGAACGAGCCGTATATCTGAAGGTGCAACTTGCATGAAACCCAACTGCAGACATACAGCTCGTACAAGATAATGCTAGAACACTTGCAGAGCACTCATGCACTGGGGGCAAGTCGTGTTTTGTCTATATGCATGCCACATTTGACTGAAGGATGACAGCGTACCTGGGGGGAAAAGTCTCTGAGCTGCCCCTGCACCCCTTGAGCAATGGCAGCCAGCAAATCATTACCAGGGTGGTGTCCCATGACAGCGTACGCGTACACCATGTTAGACAGGGACTGAGGCCCCAGCTTGAGGTTGGGCTCATTCTTGGGGACCCCCTCGGTGAGGCGGTCTATCGCCTCCTGGGCAAATGCTTGCAGCAGGGACCGGATCTTGACTGGATCATAGCAGATCTTTGCTAATGCCCAGATGATGATCCCAAGGCCCTGGCCCTGGACCTGCATGGCAAAAGACAAAGCATGAAGCGAGAAAGCTCAGTGCAAAGCAAAGCAAGGGCCTTTACAGCATCATCACTAGATCAGAATGATAGTGGAGCATAAACAGTCACAACGTTGCAGTTGGCTTGAGAGCAACATGTATTGTTGCTGCAGTGTCAGCGTGTCAATGCCAGCCTGTGCAACTTGCGGAACTGTACTTGGCTCGTGTGCTATCTGCTGATGACAGATTGTTAGCAAGCAAGCATGAGTTGTGACTGGCTTGTTCGTCAGCATTTGAGCTGAGATGCACCTCTTTGATGTGAATGACAGCCAGCTGCATGAGGGTCTGAAGGGCATTGTGCAGCCTGCCCTGCCCTCCAGACTCAGTTGATGAAAGCTCTGGCAAGTCTCGCCACATTCTGGCCAGCCGGTGAAATGCTGTGGAAATGTTGACAGCATTGAAATCCTGACTGGCATCTTCCACAATATCCAGTACCCTCACCACAGAGTTGGCATCCACAATTCGCCTGTTGATGTCTCTATGAAGGTGTGTGACTGCTTGCGACTGATGATTGCTGATGCTGTGACTGCTGTTGCCAACATCCACTGCCATCAATGCTTTTGAAGGTCTTGTATTTGCTTCCCTCAACACAACAATGGTGAGGCCAACCTGATGACTGCTGCTTTGCACAGTCTGAGATGCTTACAGAAGCATCTGTAACAGAGCCCCTGTGAGCACGCTGTGATGTTCCTGTGCCAATAGGAGTCCAGGTTTGCAACCCAGGTTCTATGATGAGTATTGCAACTAGTAGTGCCGCATACAAATTTGAAAGACACAATACCTGCATTGTGTGAATGCAGGAAGCTGCCACTTCAAGTCCCGCGCATTGTGTAGCTTGATGCCTTGATTGTCACAGCAGCACTATCCTGCAAGTACTTAAAATGCCTCGTGCCTGCTGCAGGGTATGCAAGTAACAGCAGAAGCAGGTGTAGGTTGTAGACTCCAGCTGCAGATGCACACAAGAGGGCTTGGGACGCTACCAACGCTCAAAGCTGTCCAAGCCCGGCCGTCGTGCCTCAAATCATCCACTAAGTTAGAGACGTCCACCTACGCAAGAAGGCAAGCATGCAATGCTGTCTGCAAGCCGCAGCCGACATTTCTTGTCCGCAAAAGCAAGCGGAATCTGCAGAGGAAAGCGGGATGCTGTGCAAGCGTTCTGCGCATTAGCTTGAGCACCATTTATGTTGGGCGCACCGTGGCCTACAGTCGTCTCACGTGCATACGCGCCTGCGATGAAAGGGTCAAAGCTCACGAGTGCAGCAGCAAGGCTTGTAACCGCAGATCCTCAGGGTGGGTGATCGTGCTTCTCGCTAACTGCACATAAGAGACACAGCGCGAGAGCCGCTGATACCAGTGCAACTACATCAACTTTTCATCGTGTAAGTTGTCAAGGGAGGCGTCTGCCAGCCACAACCAAAGACGACAATATGCGGAGGTACGTACTGAGCTGATGCAACCAGTTATTCCACGAAATCAATCGCAAGCTTGATGAGCTCGCGCAATAAGTTGGCCTGGCGAATGCCCTACCCTTGCGACTGAAGTTGCATAAGGATGAGTCACAAACAGACCTTCCGTAACCGTAAATGTGTCCGACCCAATCGCACAATGTACGACATTGGATGCATGTGCTGCTTTAATGACAATCTTATACTACACTTGACTAAGATCCCGAGGTCCATCGTGCTTTGATTCGGAAGGCGAGACAGCAGGTGTCCCACCCTCGTCCAATCAGATTGTCGCAATCCTGTGAGGCTAGATTCCAACTAGATCATATTCATAGTCCATGCCATCCCGCTTGAAGCCACGCTCCTCCAGTGGCATTTGCTTTCCAGCGCGCGCTTGGCCATCAAGAAAATTCTCTAAGTGCACAACTTCCAATCGTTGCAAATTCTGCAATTCAGCCTTGAGGTTGCGCAGCCGCTGTTGTCGCTGTTCCAGCTCCTGCAAATGCACAACGTGCTTGGAAGTTTGCCATGTACAGAACCAACCACAAGCAACACTACACCACCCTTTTGCCGAGGCATATAAGTCGAAGGCATACATTCAGCATCTGTGCCTGACTTGTGGACTCTTACACCAACACTAAGCAAGCTGGTACCCTTTCCCGTGTAATGCATGCCTATGTGCAATACGACACACTCTCATCCATCAACATGCTCAGTTCTGCACAAAAGTGAGGACGCAGTGGTGGAGGTGAAAAGTAGTATGTAGCAATTGTGACCAACCAATTGTAAACTGATCTGATCTAGGCAACGAACATAGGATAGCTGCCAAGAGTACTCTGGATGTCAACATTGTGACAGATTCTGTGCTTGCTGCACCTCGTGTGTGCTACTGCATGCCGTGACTTGTGACCAAAATAAAGCCAATGCATGGTGCTATGCAACAAGAGCATAGCGTGCAGTATGGCGAGAATGCATTACAAGGCATTGGTCTGTTGTGCTCTGACATGCAGAGGCAAAAGCACCTGTGCATGGGCCCTTTTGAGCTGATCTCTACCCCTAGCACCTCTGCCCTGAAGCAACTCCATTTCCTGAGCCTGCTTAGCTCGCAGCTTGGCCTCTTTCACACCAACCTGCACATGTTCACTGTCATACTATATGCTCTATACAACAGCACCTGGATCAGCACGCAAAGACCACCAAGTGAATTGGGACGTCTACTGTGCAGCTGACTGTCATGTCACTAACAGGGAAGCCATTGCAGCAGAATCTAGCTTGGATGCACGGATTGAGTGCTTTGCAGGCAGCTGCAGATAAGTGCATTGGACTGTCCCTTGAAGGATTTAGTACAGCTACACAAAAACAGCCTGTGACTATTCTACATGCAGCCCGGCCAGAAAACATTCACTGACAAGTTGCAATTGCTACAGATTTGCAGGTGATGCCCAGTCAACTTGCTCCTAGCAATGTCCTACAGATGAGAGCCGTTCCCCTTTATCAGCACTTTCACCAACACTGGAGCTCTCAAGCTCTTCTTGCAGACTGAAACTGGTTGCACGCATGGTGGTGACATGCACATTGATGATAATACAAACGCACTTCTGCTTCAAAGGTGGCGAGGGTGGCTTTCATCTCGGCAGCCTCCATGCCGTTGGTGGCCTGCTGCACGGCAGCTGCCTTGCTGTAGCAGCCCTGCCTTGCCAGCAAGTCGATCACCCGCCGCTGGTTCAGCAGCTCCTTGCTGCAATGAGGCTTGGCTGGCCGGCGGCTGCCTACCGCATATTGGAAGGCCTCAAGCTGGGCTGCGTGCTTCTGAGACTGTTTGCTCACCTACATTTGAGACAAAGCAGTCATTGCGTGCATGCATGCATGTGTGCACCTGGGGACCAAGCAGCTTGCTGCTGCAGTGCAGGGAAGACGTTGCCCACAAAGCAATGGGCTGCGTCTGGGTATGCAGCGCCCAGCTGGCACTGCTGCTTCCTTCACACTCCCACACTTTGCAACTCAGCCACTATGTCACAGTGGGCGCCTTGATAGAGGAAGGGTAGACTGTAAAGAGATGGCAATTGCATACCAGAGTCAACTCCAGATCTGCAGTGTGCTGCCAGGACTCTGCACAAGGGCGGTGTGAACTCATGCATGTGGGCTGGTAGCGCTGCGCGGGTTTACTTTAAGCCAGCAAGCAGTGATGCTTGCAGATGGCTGCTGACTGCATGAACAATTTCAGCTGCATACCATACACTGGTGAATGCTTGTTCATCTACACAAGAGCACAGCCTGTGCATGGACAGGTGTACCAGCCACCATAATCTTGTTGTGTCTGCAACAGAGAGTTCTGGCTGACAAGGCACTGCCAATTGCAGTTCAGGAGGTGCTTCTGACATCCTGAATGAGCCTGAACTGATCAAGCCTGCAGCGGCAAAAACAGGTAGGAGCTGTGCTGCCTGTCTGCAATGCTGCTGGCTGTAACCTGTATATGGCACTTCATTCATAATGCAGGCTGCATGCTGAAGTTGATGACGGCTGCATTGCTCATTGCTGACACGGCTTGCTGAGGTGGCTGGCACTGGAAACAGCATTGGTCAGCTGTCACTGGAAACGGCATATTCGGTCTGCTGGCCTTGCACATGTCATAGTGTTCCCTATAGTTTCCCTTCCAAATGGTTAGATCACGAGTCTTGCTTCTGCAAGCTGCTGCATTCTTACTTGGTTCCACGTCTGGCTGCCAATCAGCAGCATTGCAGAGTGTCCATCTGGCTGCCAATCAATCATGCTGAATCTCATGAATTTTGTCTGCCCTGCTACCTACTTGACATTTGTATCAATGTATACGTCTTCCGTGTTGGATATTGCTGCGATTGAGAACATTGACAAAGCTGCATTGCTGGGCTGTCAGCAAAGTGACAAAGGTCTCAGAGCAAAAGCTGACATTTCAGGCACTTGTATATGCTGCACAATTAGGTGACTCGCAATGGTAGCCAGTGGCAGACAATGACAGCTACTTTGCTGACAATACCTGCAGATCCACAGCTTGTTGGAACTGGTGTGTGCGTTGTGCCCACAGGTCTGCCAGCTGCGCCTTATCCTTCAGAAAGGCTTCCTCTGCCAGAGCAATCTCTACCTCCTGCATTGCATTGCTCATATTTTAGCCTGAGCAGCAACCGCAATCAGACCTGACAATGCATACTGCAGTGTTCGTTCATGCTTTTATCACGTTATGGCGGCTTTACATGATTTTTCATCATTCCTAATAGCGTTTTGCTTGCACTGACTCATGCTTATCAAAGAATGAGGGCAGCTACTGCTTGCGGTAGAGCACCCAAACCTGTTGATTGTCACGACGTCTGCAAGATACAGCAAATGCTTTGCCATGCAGTGCGTGTACAAGATCTAGGCGTCTTCAAACTTTGGTCTGGAGTGTCAGTGCAGCTGCAGGCTCTTGTATTGACCATGCATGCAGCTGAACGGTCGGATGAGAAAGTTGTGTGAGCATGCCTGACGTTCCATGATGGCCTGCCGCATGCGCTGCGCTTCCTGCGTCTTCAGCTCAGCCAAGCGCACACTGGCTGCGCGAGCTTCCAGGTACTTCCCATCTCTCTCACATCTCTTCCTGCATGATCACGCAAGAGATTGTGGTTCATAAGTGCTTTGAGCTGTACAGGTACATGACTATTATGGGTCCTGGCAAGATCAGCATGCATGCCTCTTGCTTGCAGACCGATGGTGTGTAGGACAACAGGGAAGATGGCATCCAAGACAAAGCAGATCAAGGCCACAATGGCACATGTAGAAAGGAAAGAAAAGAAAAGTTTACGCTTTTCAGCGATCATAACGCGAGCCTCCTAAGGCAGCAGCATGGAGCTAATGGCACATGTAAATTGATGTTGAATCACAGGTTGACACTTGATGCTTGTGCTTGCTGAGCCTGTAGCAGGCTGCACAATGTTGGTGCAACATGTCAGATCTAGGTTGAGTTAGCCCATGCAGCCCTGAGCAGCCCGGTATAATACTTGGCTTCTCATTAAATTGACGCCGAAAGGCGTAGTCTTTTCTTTTCCTTTCTTTTCTTAGCCCATGCAGCGCGCGAATTATGACATGGAGGCATACTTGTGAAGCTCCAGCTTCTTCATGTAGGCAATAACGGCCTGGTCTTGAGCAAGCCAGCCGCTGTCCATGTATGCACGCCTCTGTGAGAGAGCCCGCAAGGAGCCTGAGGGGGATTGTGGCGGCAAGGACTGGCTCCTACCAATCTGCTGTGCCCGTATGGATGCACAGACTTGCATGCTGCAGGCCAGCAGCAATGCATGTGAAGCAGATGTTGCTTGACAATGAGCACTTACGGTTTCTGTCGTGTGCCGTTGCACGTCAAGTGTGGCACACATAGCATAATAGCATACACAAGCAAAGTCAAGGCTGAAACCAGACAGGAAGCAGACAGGATGCAGACAAATACTTGATAATTAAGCATTCATGCGCGCTTTGCTTTAGAGCTCAGCTGCAGATACTCACGTCTCGTCGAAGGTCAACGCCCACTGACTTGAGGCCTGGGCCTCAACAAGCCCAAGCACAACATCACTAGGTGCCTGCAGCCCCACGTCTTGCAACAGACTGCTAAGCTGCTCGAGCCCGAGCAGGCCCTCCTCGCCAACCAAATGATCAAAGACAAGCTTGATGCCTTCTGTATTATCTTGGGTCGGCCACTCCGAGTAACTGCTGGACAAGCTGTTTGAGGCATAATCTGCGTCTACTTGGAGGGGGTTTGAATCCTGCGCACCGAAGCTGAGCTTGCCGATAACCAAAAGCCTCGCACCGGACACTGAAGGACTAGAGTACGAGACGTACCTGCTGCTGCCTGTGTCGCGAACCAATTTCAGTCATCGAAAATGGTCGAGATTTCCCAAGTCACGAGCACGAGCACATTAGCATCTCCAGAAAAGTTTGTCTGGCCTTATTCACCACACCAGCAAGCTTCCGTAGATTGTCATCCGCACTGCAGAGACGTGCTCGACGTTCAAGGCAAACCTACCGTGACTAAAGGCTTTGTAGGTGCGTGTGTCTGAATCTTCAGAATCCCAAACCAATTGTAGTACGGCCGTTGTTGTCGTGGGAATTGCAGAGCCCATATGCGCGTCCAAGACGTTACAGTGTTTGCAAGCAGCAGCACATGCTGCAACATACTTTGCACAAGCACTAGCAGCCCTGCTTGCCAACCAGCCATGCACTCTGCCTGCTATGAGCGGTCCTTGCTGCAGCTCAGGCATATATGTGTATATGCTCACTACAACGTTGCAAATATAAATGTTAACATTGCAAATATAAGTGTTAACTAACACATATATTTGCAATTTTGTTTGCAGCTATGTTTGCAACCAGCAGCACATGCGTATGCTGCAACTCAATAAATCGAAGTACATCCCAAGCAACTCTTGTAACAGCAATTGGTCTGACTTGTGACAAACTGTGATTTGCGCATGCAATGCATGCCATGCATCAAAATTGCATGTGCAATTTGTGCTAGAGCACACAACTTGTAGTGCAGTGCAAGGCACGGTTCCTTGATAAAATGGATCTCAAATACACTTTTCCAAGGATACACTAATTTGCAGAGCTTAGCAAAATGCCTGGATCATAGGGGTATTGCATGATGCAATTTGCATCAGATACTTGCAAGCCACGGTTTTAGTGCAAAGCACAGAATCTAAAAGCAACATCATGCTGTGCGAAGTGCTCTTTGCGATCATGATTGATCAATCTGTTTGCGCCAAAAGCATACGTCAAGCATTGTCACTTGTTGCTTCGAGCGTTGGATTCTTTGCTTGCAAACTTCACATCTTTTTTACACATCACAACGTGAGTTGCTGACGGTCTCGGCGGATTTGATCGACACAGCTGAGTGTTTGTGCCGCTTATTTGGGTACTGAGAGGTCAAGCTTTGGTCACAGCCGCCTGTGGTTGCGGAGTGGCTTGAGTTTTGTAACCAGGGTTCATTGCACTAAGGTCGGGATGGTCAGAAGCAAGAGAAAAGCTGATACTGGACAACCGCAAAACAACAGTGTAAGTAGTTGACTTTGAAAGGTGTGCTGCCCTTGTGGAAAGTGGCTGCAACCTGCTCTGCAGCTTATTAGTGTTATGGCCGTAACGCATGTGAGAGCGTGTGCGGACAGTTGTCTTGCTTTGTGTCTGCAATGCTATCAATCAGCAAGCTGCTCTTGCATTGCAGACTTCGATTGCATGTCTTGAGGATGAGCAAATGCTGACACACGTCTTGACACATTTGAACAGCCTCGAGGATATTGCAAGGTGCTCAGCAGTCAGCAGGTCATGGCATGCTGCTAGTCAAGCTGTTCAGCTGTTGTCTATAGCAGTCGACAGTGGGGATCGTAAGCTGACATCTGACAATGCTGCTGCGGTTCTGCAAAGACTTCAGCATTGTGAATCACGGGGCATGTTTAGACAGCTTCAGCAGATGTACCTGGCTGTGACACGTTATTCTCCTCAGTTTCTCCAACAGGGCTCAACAATCTCATTCTTCCTGTCATTGGTAAAAGTTGTGAGCTCAGGACCACAATTGGCCAATATCAGCAGCTCATGGCCACTCAGAACTTGCCATCTTTCTGGGGTCTTTCCCTTCATACCTGCTGTGCTGTGCCTGCCAGTTACTGTGGAACATATGATATTAGAGCCTGACTCCGGCACTTGCCCTGGGCACATCGAACTACATGTATTTGGCAGATTTGTGAACCTACAGACTTTGGAGATATGCCCCAAACGTTCTCGATTTCGCAGAGGACGCTACCATTTTCTGGACTGTGTGTTAGCAAGCCTTCATACTATATATCTGCATGACAGGGGTGAGCTCATGGTGTGCGACGGTTTCAGCTTGGGCACTAGTCTGCCAGCCTTGCGTCATTTTGGTGCTGCTTTGAACAGTTTTGATTCCCATGCACTGCTGGCTTTGCCAGAACTGAAGTTTGCAGTTGTGCGTGTCACACATGCCAAGTGGATTCAATTTTCGTTGGATCCGTCGAGTAGTCTGGAAGTTGTCCTAGTTGACTTGCGTACAACAAGCATGATAGGCAAAGCTGGTGTCAAAGTAGGTGCTCTCAAGGAGTGTGTTTCGTTGTGTCCCTTCAATCTGTGCAGGCGGCATTGAAGCTGCCAACAGCATGCGCATGTACAACAGCATACCATGCCAACATATGACTGCCTGTCAAAGTATCAATACCTTAAACAGTTTGGAAAGAGTGAACTTTTCAGGGTTGGAAAGACACAGACGCCCCTCCAGAGTCCCCTCTAGATTTCATGATGATCAGCTGTGATAGCTGGTGGAAAGTAGTCAAATCTCATGACTTGAAGCCTTGCTGGAGAGTAGCAGTATATACATATTTGAGCAAGATCTTTCCCTGACCATGGGCCAATTGCAGGGAGGCTCTATCTGATTCAAAGATGGCTTTCAGGCTCGAGGTGCAAGAGGTCCAAAAGAGACCCTCTCTCCCACTTCAGCTCATGTGGATCACCCAAGCAGCTGTGTTCAACGTGCAACAATCAAACTGTTCTGTTGTCAGGCGCAACCACAAAATTGTGCAATTGCACATCTCCATGCAGACCCCATGCTGATGAACTGCTGCAAGGCTTTGCAGCACCTGCTCTGCAAGTTGCGGGTGTGATCTGAGAATCTCAACGCTCAAGGGGCCACCGCCTGGTTCTGTAGCAATGAAGGCCGCTAAACCACGATGGAATGTGCCTTCAGCGAGAAGCCTGGGTATGTGAACTCCATGCAGCAGCACAGACATGCTTACCAATGTGCATTGTGCAACTGGCATCATGCTGTGTTTGCTGCACATCTATAGTGACCTCAATGACACCCATCACAGTTGCTGACACCTGTATGCCAGCCAAAGCTATGTACAGATGAAGCAGGGTGAGCTTGCCCTGCAGACTTCTGCTGTGTGGCAGACTGGAGGTTGCATTTACTGAACCTTGATGCTCAAGCGCAAAGCATTGCTTGAGCAAGATGTCCATATTTCCGCATCGATAGCAACGTTCTGACATAAGACGCTGGTACACTTGTTTTCTCGACCACATTGTTGTAAATGCCTATTGACTTGAGCACTTCAATGCACAACATCAACACACTGCAAGTTGACATATGGACAGAGCTCCAATTCAGCTTAGTGTGAGACAAAAATTGAGGTAGTGAGACAGGGTCAAAATAATATGTCTGTCCATGGTGTTTATAACTGTAGCAAATTCCAACATCTCTTTAAAATGCATTCAAATTGTAGCAGTGACCATATGAAACAACAGTCGCTGCAGATCTCAAATTTCAAAATTGCATCTGCCTAGCACTGACTGTGGAAAGGTTGTTGGGGCATGTTG
>JAABUP010001102.1_pt1 | contig 57411 bp, 65 predicted proteins | sample 5559201 | NCBI WGS metagenome assembly JAABUP01 (sample SAMN10711887, study PRJNA513373) | rock metagenome | isolation source: Antarctica rocks | place: Antarctica | reverse complement strand
ACGTACCTTAAACGAAGTTGCTCAGAGCTGCTCACTTTCAAAGTGAGAAAGCGCACTGTGAAAGCACATTACTACACCATTTTACTACTTTAAAACCCTACCTATAAGTCATAGTCATAGCTCCCTCCTGTAAGAAGTGGGTTTTGGTGTGAGGCAAGTGGTGAAGGACTTGAGCAGTGTCTGGCTCTTGAGCAGACTACCTGGATGGCTTGAGCTGCTGCAGGACCAATCTGGCTGTATTGCCGCAGCTGCCTGCATGTTTGTCGCCAGGCAGACCACTGCGAGGCTGTCAAGTTGGGCATGGGGATTAAGCTTGAGCGGAACAAAACGCTGTCAAACACGTGCTATGGATGCCAAGCATGTCATGCCATATGCCGTCTGGCAGTCAAATGCACGCACAGGCACCAGAGAGGCCTAGACGTTTTCAATCTCGTGAAGTCTGCTTCTCCATGAGCTTCGGTATCGAGTTCAAATTCTGGCAAGACTTCCTTCGTGTTGAGTTGACACAAGTAGTTGCAGTTCCGCCCAGAGTTCCGCCCACGCTTCTCGCTCTCTCTCTCAAGAATGACAGTCGCAACAAGCTGATCTGCAAGCTGATGTCGGAGCGAGCGCACTTGGCACCAGACGCTATCAAAGACATCTCCCAGCGGCTTTCAGGGGACCTGAGCTTGCGTTTGCCTACTAGTCTACAGCACAATCTCGACGAGCCGGTCACGTCTCAGCGGCGTAAAGAGTACGTCACTACATTGCTGGAGCGCGACCCAGGAGTCTTTCTCGAAAGGTACGCCAACAAGCTACTGGAGCAAGAGAGGGCACAGTTTGAGCCTCTGCGAGATGATTATGAACTCGACTTCTACTTGAAACTTGCTGAAGATGAGGCAGCCTCAGCCGCAGCAGGCATGTCAGCTACTGCCAAGAATCGAAGACTAGCGCAGCTTAACAGATTGATTGATGAGGGCAAATACTTCTCTGAAGATGCTATGCGTGGACGTGCACCTCTGCTTCACCAGCAGTATCTTGGACAATATGCACCAGCTGCCACATCAACCACTGCACCTACACTGTCAGGCACCTTGCTTCGACAGCATGATGAGGAGCAGCACCGTAACAAGCTGCAGCAGCAACAAGAGCAGGAGGACCTGGTAGAGGAAGAGGAAGACACATCCTCTGATGAATGTGACACTTCATGTCATAACAGCAGTCATCAGGAACTTCCAGCAGACAAACATGGTACAGTGTTGTCTGGACAACAGTTGCAGAACTCAGAGGATTTCTTGGCATTGATGCACCAGCGCTTTTTAGCGGGTGATGACCAGGAGTATGTAGACTATGCTGCTATTGACAAAAATGCAGCACTGGATGATGATTGGGCTGCACAAGCTGAGGATGATGCACAAGAAAAGTACTTTGATGCAGACTGAGCTAGCATGCATAGCGTTCTTTTTTTGTGCTGTTGCATTGAATTTGTTCAAGCTACATATGATCTTGGTGTCTGCTCTGAAGTCAGTGTGAATTCTTCCTGCCAGAGTGTAGCAACCAAGAATCTAATCAAGTCATGGGCGCACATGTTGCCTTTGGCTGAGCTTGCCATTGAATGAATGCTTTTGCAAAGCAGACAAACGCAAACAAGGTCACAAGCGTAACGCAGTACCGTTGTTGCATGCTCTCGTCGGGTCCGAGTTGGCACACATGTCTGCAGGCCAGTGTACTAGTGGTCTGTGTTGTCGAAGTGCCCAGGAGGTGCTGTCCACTCGTACCTATAAGTTTGATTGGTCCAGGGTCTTCACTTACGGTTTGCAGAATGTCCTTGGAGAGGGGCACTTATATCACAGCTAGTTCATGATCCCAAAATCTACACCAAAAAGAGGCCAAAGCACAAGCTAACAAGCTGTCTACTATGTTACAGGATCTGAGATCTATCTGTCAGGTTGAAGCAAAAATTGTCTCATGGTGGCTTTGAATGTATTCACTTCAAGGAAGCCTGATAAACCTCATTCCCTCAGGCTTTGTTTTAGTCAGAAAGGTGCAATATTCTCTTTCATTTCATTCCACATGCAGCTCAGGTGCAGATCATCTTGCAAAAAAGCACAACCAATCAAGAGTTGAAGTCAGATTTGATGTACAAAGTATTACCTTGAGAATCATCTTTTGACATGGCCTTAGTAAGTAATCACCAATTCATGACCCAATAGATACTAGGACACAGCAGCAGTTGTATTGTGTGTGGGTCTTTGTGCGGAAGCTGCTAGCCAGCGGGTGCATGAATTGCAGTGAATCAAACCTCAGACATGACTTGTGTGGCTTGTGCTACAGAAAGCTGTCCAACCTGTGCCTGCTTGCTCATTTCAACAATGACATCTTTCAACTCCCCTCTTGTGCTGACAGGCCTGCACACCAGAAACACAGATGTTCTTGACACACGTTCAGCAACACATAGAAGTACAAGAAATTTTGGGTCAACTTTCCTTTGCAAGAGCAAAAACGTCCACTAGCTGCAGTGTAACATGCGTTTGACTGACTTAACACAAAGAAAAGCAGAAGTGTACAATGTTGCGTACCTGGTGTACGGCAGCCTACATTTGACTCGCTCTTTGTCCTTCATGCAAATGCAGTCCATGCCAAGTCGATCTAGTGCCATCAACAACGTCTGATCGACTGTCAAGCCCGTGAAGTGTTTGACCATGGCTATGAGAGAGTCTTTATGGTCCTCGTTCATATGGCGCACAACATGAGCAGCAAAGGGTGCAAGGGGGTTTGGTGCTGTGCTCATGAGCTGCTCTGGTGTCACCTGAAAACAGCATCATCCCTGTCAGGGGCAAAGCATACTATGGCATATGTGTGTCGGTTGCAGTGCTTGTAGCATTGTATCTGCAGCAAGCTTGAACCGTCATCCAATGGCTACTAGCACAAAAGTTGTCTGCTTGACTCATGCGAAGTTTGACATCGCCATGCAAGCCCTTGATCTACCATGTAACTAGAGATAAGCATGATAATTCAAGCAGTGGACTACAGACGCTGTCGCTGAAGAGCTCACCTTTCTGCCAGCTCTTCCGAAGCCTCCATTGAAATGCACGGCGAGAATATCTTCCATGTAAAAGGGTTTGAAATCGCCAAAGTCTGCCCAAAATGAGTCAGCATTCTTGCTTTTGTACAGACTGCGTACTGCATCCTGCCTTTCCTCAGGCATAGCTTTTGCATGACCAGTTAATGACACCCTGGCGTCTGCAAGATCCTGCAAAGAGCTTGTGACACTGAATGTCCTTTTGGTTGGTGACATGCTAATTTAGCATGCCAAAAGTGGGCGGCCAGCATACACAAATGCAATATACATTCCCTGCAGCATGCATGCATCAGTGCAGACACAGGTAAAATTGACACTTGTTCTGTAGCTGTTATGTAGCTGCAATGGTCTACCTGCGCATAAGCCCAACTGCAGATGGCATTCAACAACAGTGCCAGGAGACAAGACCCAGCCACAGCTGTCTGACTACGCATGAGCAACAAAGCAAGTGCAAGGATAGTCATAAATCCGTAACATGGTGTAATTGCAGTCAAGCATTGACGAAGTGATGAAAAAGGTGCATCAGGTCATGGGCACGCACCCTGAAGGCGGGTGCTAACACAGTGAAGCTGCACCTGCTGTCCTGTCTAAGGTGCTTTGTGTGTGGTGAGATGGAGCTGAGCATAAATATGGGTCGCCCTTTCTCATCTGGAGCGTACTCTACAACAGAACCTGATGGAAAGCCCGATGCTGCACCATCAGATGCAATTGTTGACAAGGTCCCGACCCTGCACAAAACAAGGAATGGAATGGAAACAAGGCATGGAATACCTGCACAAGCTTGAAGGTATCTGGTCTTACCAACATCACTGGAAATTGACGGCAGAGTATGATGCCAAAGAGCCAGGCTACAGACATATTTGTTCGACAGTGAACAGTCTATTGCATGATCACCTGACAACGTCCAGCAGCGTGCGAGCTTCCTCAGCAAAGTCCAGGCGAGCGGCATTTGCCTGGTGGTGATCAAAGGCTTCCCAGTCTTTGTCTACGGCATCTGCTGCACCTGGACCGACACAAAAGGATGGCATACAGAAATGTCACAACTGCTTTTTAGAGACGAGGCCATATTTTGAACGCACCTGACTGCACAGCTGCTGCTTCGACAGTTTGCATATTTGCAAGCTGCCTTGAATGCTTCTTGGTCTTGCCCAAGGCGGATTTGGCCACGGAATGACTGGTCTGAAAGCATGAAAACAAGGTGACCAGCAGATCTTATGTGAGCGACTACCACTGCACTTTATGAGTGGCGTTTGAGGCCAGCATGCTTGCATGCAACCCAGATGCTCACCAACGGCTTAAAGTTCCCATGCAACCTGTCCAAAGTTCCGGACGCGATGCGCAAATTGCGTACAGGTGATACACCCAGGAACACAGCACGGTGAGCCATCCAATTCGAAAACACCCGACCTGACAAACTTGCGTGGACATATACCCATGTCGTTTCGTCTCCCTGAGAGCGTTAAACACATTATGGCTTCAGAGCGCCGGCCTTCAGAGAGTCCGGCAGCCATTGGACGTGAATTGGGTTGACCGCATTGACTTCATTCACCATGTCCGTCAGCGAGGCCACCGTGCGGCTCTACGTTGGCGGCTTGCCTGGTGACATCACCCCGAAGCAGCTTGAAGGACGTTTTGCTTCTTTCGGCACTGTCTCCAATACCAAGCTCATCATCATCAAGCAGCAAAGTACTTCTCCAGGCTGTCGTGGTTTTGCATATGTCGACTTTTGTCCAAAGGATGACCAATCTCTGCACCGCTGTCTCAGCCTGGTAAGGAGCTGCACCAAACATCTTGTGGTCAAATCTGATGCTTACAACAGCAAAGCATGCAACAGACCTGATACAGCTACAAAAGTAACAGCAACATACACATGCATTGCAGTATAATGGGTGCAAGTGGCTCGGGGGTGTATTGCGTGTCGAAAAAGCCAAAGAGAATTACCTTGCCAGGCTCCGCAGAGAGTGGACAGCTAAGCCAGATATTAAAGATGAAGGAATGGCAGAATCTGATATCGCTCAGGACCAATCTATGCAAACAGAACCACTGCGCATTCCTACTCCTGCCAGTGGCTTCGTCAAACGAAAGGTGTGTGTGACCAAAATACGCACTTTGCATTATCGACATATCCAATAAATCAGATGCCTCATCAAAAGGATCATGGCCAAATGCATGTGTTATATACAAGCTACAGAGACAGAACTGTCGACAGGTGCATGATGTCAGCTGCCATAATACTGGTTGCTAGCATGCATGTCAAGCCATTGTTGACAAGTATGTACAGCAGCTTATAATCTCCCTGATCAGTTGCTGCAACGCTGTCTGCTTCTATGCCTGCAGCTCATGACAGTAAAGCCCGGCCCAGTGAAGCGTATCTTTGCCCCTTACAAGGGGGAGAGGCTCAGCAACCTGTCATGGGACCCCCCACCAACCCCCCCTGGGGTACGCAAGCGCAGAGCAGCTGAGGCGGCAGCTGCTGCATACATCCCTCTGTGCCCTATTCAGCAGCCAGGGGGTGATACTGCCCTGCCGGGTCCACCTACATTGACTCACCATACAACACAGCAAGCTGTGGAGGGCGAGCCAGATGCATCATCATCAGCAGCAGCAGCAGCAGCAGCAGCAGCAGCAGCAGCAGCAGCAGCGTCAGAAGAAGAGCAACAGGCACAGGCACAGGATCATCCAGAGCCATCAGCTGTCAGCTCAGATGAAGGTGTGGTGGACTTCATGACTGATGATGAGTCACAAGAGTTAGCCAACCACGACGCCACCAATGGTCACAGCAAGGACATCGGCTTGTCCAGGTTTGATGATAGTGATGATGAGCAGATGACAGCTCCTGAGCCATTGAACCAGAGTAGCTCTGGTGCTCTTGCAGTTGCACCTGACTTGTCAAGGTTTGATGATGATGATGATGATAATGATGATGATGAGCAGCATCAGTTACCGACAGGTCCAGTGCGCCAGCAGCCAACGTCCAGTGCAGTTACAGCAGCTCCAGGCTTGTCCAGACTTGATGTTGATAAGCAAGAGCAAAAGCAATCTGAAGCAGCGCAGCCCAGCTGTGCCACCACAGCTGCTCCTGACTTGTCCAAACGTGATGACAGCAGCAGCGACGAGCTAGCGCAAGATGTTCCCCTGCATCAGCATCCTGCTGCTGCTGCTGCTGCTGCTGCTGCAGTTGCTTCTGCTGCAGCTGCTCCTGTGGCTGCTGAGCAGGACATGTCACGCTTTGATGACAGTGATGATGCCGATAAAGAGCAACAGTTGCCGCAAAGCAGCTTGCCACCTAGTCAAGCAGAGCCAGCACAGGTCAGTCTCCCTATGTCCAGTCCCTTGGAGCAGCCAGCTTCCAGTCCAGCTTCTGAGCTGGCTGCTGACACAGCTTCAGACTCAGCTTCAGAAGCAGCTTCTGACCTGGTGTCAGCTGACAACGTGCAGCAGCTCAGCTGCTCGTCTGAGTCTGAATCGTCTGGTGAAGAAAGCAGTACCTCAGATGGTGGCAATCAACCTGATTTTGATAGCCCCCATGACCCCTCAGACAATGCTGTCCACCCCCACCTGCAGCACGACCACCTGCAGCCGCCAGATGACTTGACTGATTTGCTAGGGCGCTCAGCAGCAGAATCCCAACTTGGCAGCGACGCTGAAGAGGAACAGTTCTCAGCCGACTCAGATCTGTCAAATGCTATGAGTGGCTCACAGCAGCTTTCAGAAGTCCTCACAGGGGCACAATCAACAGAAGATGTGACAGAAGTTGGAGATCCAGTTGAGGCAAGCAGAAGCAGTTCAGATGCATCACAGCGGTCTGGCAGCCCTCGGCAGCTTCAGGCAGGCGCAGCTTTGATGGCAGATGCTGCTGAAGCAGCAGCAAGTCCACAGCGTGCCGATGCATCAGGTGCTGCTGCACAACATGCTGAGCCTGAAGAGGCCCCGCTGTACCCAGGTAACCCCCCCCCCCCCCCCCATCTGTCTGTCTATGCTGCTGTGCTGCTGTCTTGCATCATATCGTTCTGCACAACTAGACTGCTGTGACCTTTCATTGCTGCACCTTGCACAGCTCATTAGACCTTAGGCAGCCCTTCAGGTGATCTGTCCAAGTTCTTTGGAGTTGCACATGTGTCTTATAGCTTGATGGAATGTTCACTGCCAATTGATTGCCACTGTTGGCCATTGTGGACCCTGCAGCAGCAGCAGATGTGTTTACCAACATCGTAAGATCTGCGATTTGTGTATGCAGATCTGATGTCTTTGCGGGTGGGTTCTGGGTTCTGGAAACAAGACAATGAGGTATCAGACAAAGAGTGGCAGGCACAGCGACAAGTGCTGCATGCTGACTATCGCGCAAAACACAGAGCAGCTGCCAAACACACCCAGAAGGCTAGAAAGCCCCGCCGAGGCTGAAGTTTGCCCTGTTGCTGTGTCTGTGGCAATGCTGCCTTATGCTTGATTGGGCTTGTAAACCTGACGGCGTGACTGCAATTGTGTTTGATCTGCTCTGTTTTGAAAATAGGATATAATGTTGCACGTACTCAATGACAGTCAAGTCAGCAAATAGCTGCCAGCCTTGTGACCAACCCCTACTGCTTTGCAATCTTATGGTCCTAGGAACTCAACTCACTTTGCTCGCTAGCCAAAAGGATTCGTTGCACAATACAACAACACCTTGACACCAAGAGCTTTTCTGACCACCTCAATTACCTTCATCATGAAGAGTCACCAAGACTCATTTTGAATCAAGAAGCTCTAATTTGTAGTTGCATGCGCTACATATTGAAGTAGGTTTCTGCCACGTGTGCACAGCAATATCATCATTGGAATAGACAAGCAGTGGCCCGAGGGTATGCTGTTGCAGCACTGCACCCACCTAGGTCAGTGCATGGTTGCAATCACTGCTGTGTCGACATGTGTTGGTGCAAGGCATATGCTGCAGGAACATTAGCTTACTGATCAGTCATGCAAGTCTGTTACAGCAGATGTGCTGTCTGTGTATTTGTATTGTGCACCGTTTGCGAATCGCCAGGCTACGACAGATCGCAGATCTCTGCCCTAAGCTAAGATGACTTCCACAATACTTACTTCAGCACATGGCGGCATGGCTGTGATCAATACTCAACAATCACGGCCGCAGGTGCACCGCTTGATCACGACACACTGTCGTGCTAGACAACCTTTCAGCGTCAAGGTGCAGCGATACCGGGATTGCAAGTAGGATGCTGTGCATTTCCAGCATGACCATTTCAACGAGGGCCAACCTCAGGCGTCCTGTGACGCTTTTTGCCTAATGTAGAGTCAGAAGCTCCCCAGTATGTGCCGCAAGCTCTGTCGAGGCCACTGGTGAGCGATCGTTCTGTAGACATGCCTAGATTTTGCTTTCACGTGAGCCTACAGTTGGACATCTATTTGCAGGCAAAGATACCAGCACCTGCGTCACGCTTTTGCAGCAAGCTGCAGCTACACGCGCTGTGGCACCAAAAGAGGTCTTTGCAGCCATCAGAAAGCTTGAAAAGGAGAAGCTTAGTGTAAGCAGAGCGCGCAGTTTGCTAACATGAAATGAAGTTCCTGCTTGTGGTGTCAAATAGTAGTCTGGCTATTCTGAACAGGCTGATGGATGGGCAGAGAAGCTTGGGGGTGAGTCATCTCCTGGCAGACGGTGGCAGCTGGTGTTCACAACAGGTATCTGCTGGTCAAACTCTAGCATTGCTTGCTAAGTGGCAATTGGCCTGGCAATCTTGTTGCCAATCCAATCACACATCATGTGGAGCAGACACAAGCTGTGATTGAAGCATGTACTGGGGGACTGATGTACATGGCGTGTGCGATCACGCAAGGATGCCTCTGTCATGTAGGAACAAAGCAGGTTCAGGATGCGCTGAAAGGCGGCAAGGGTGGCGGCAGTTACTTTCCCCTTATTGCTGCACAGGTACAGTCTTCATTGTAGAAAATAACCTGGTGAAGTCAAAAGCCATGAGCCACAACACTGCCATCTTGGGTGCATGGCAAGCTTGAGAACTCACAGCAGTCATAGCAGCAACTGCTCTGCAGCAGGCACAATGCATGCAAGCACATATTGGGTCAAGGCCAATGTATTGACATGATGTGCAGCAGCAGAGCATGTTCCAATGCCTGTCTATCGCTGAGCACAGCACATTGCGCCATCAATGTCTGGCCACTGTCATTGGCAAAACATGCTGTGCTGGCAAAACATGCTGTGCTGTGCATCACAGCACCATCACAGGGTAGAGTCCAGTGCTGTTGAAAGCCATGTGTCCATCCTGCTGTGCATTTGCAGCGATGGGACGCACCGAAACAGGAAATTGAAAACGGTGTATATCTTGGTCATATAGCCTCCATTTCTTTCCTTGGACCCTGGGCATTGCAATCGGTGAGCCCTTCCTTGCTCTCTGTATTCTTACAGACCTTGTTTGTGCTGAGGTCTGATATGTTCAGCTTCACACAAAGACAGTGATGGTCCAAGTTCTTATCCACACTTAGGCCTTTGCATCTTCTCTGGTCACAAATCCCTGCAGCGTGGTGAGCATGCTTAGCTTTCCAACCTGACCATTGTCCACTGCCATGCAGAGAAAGATGACATTTGACTTCAAACGCATCAACATCAAACTCGGACCCTGGAAGTTTGGTTTTGATCTCAAGGCTGGACAGTTTGGGACAAAGTAGGCTCCCAGCCCAGATGCACTGCAGCTTATTTTGCTCACCTCGTACTCTATGAAACCATCAGCATACATAGCTGCATGTGTCCACACTGTGCATCAGCTGTTCATGATAGGGGACTTGACAAGTGCTCTGCTGCTGTATCTTGAGGTGCTGCACTTTTGTACAGCTCGCCAGCCACTGAGGCGTGGTCAGCAGTGATCCAGCCCAATATTGTCTCTTGCATTGTTCAGCATGTTTCGGTTTGGCATTTTGCATGCAGGTGCTCACAATTAGCCTTCAATGGTCCTGTTCACACCCATAGAAAGCACAAAGTCTGCAGCAAACCGCTTACACCAAAGCTGGCTATGCTGTGGCAGTTCATGCCGTACTGATCTGTTTTGCAGTACAGAAAGAATGCGATGACTGCAGGAAGGCTCCAGAAGAAGGTGAGAAGCAGAAGGACGGCCCTTTCTTCCTGTTTATCTATGTAGATGACAAGATTTGCGTGGCAAGAGGCAGAGGTGGAGGGCTGGCCATGTGGTAAGGCCCTTGTCAGTTTGCATCCCTTTGCCTGTTGTCATGCTGTTCATTTGCTCTTGTCTTGTGTAATATGTCTCAGTACCAAAGACCCTGCAGGCTTAAGACCCTGCACATACAGGCTTGCATCACTTGTCACTGCAAACGCAACTTCTGCTGGTGGTGCTGCTACCTGCCAATACTGCCTTTGGTGCATTGTTGCATTGTGTTGTGTTTTGCACAGGGGCCGGACCTCCCCTGTCTGGGAAGCAAAGGCAGGCCTTATTCATGCGTGAAGGAGAGATCGCAGCATGCCTTTCAGACAGACAAAAACGTGTACAATATTCTGACCTTCTCTGCATTGAGCTCACTTGTATGTGAGCCCACAAATTCGCATGCAACAGCCACAGAGCCCCAGCAGCAAATGGCGCCAATCTTCATGAGACCCAGTGGTGCTAGACAGAATTTGCCGCAAACCCAGTGCCATGCCAAAATGTGTGAGCGGACAGCAGACTGTCATTGCAGTAGTTTCCCAAGTGCATGTGACCAAGAACTCAGCTGTCGACGTTGCTTCAGGCGCTAGTGTGAAGCTCCGAGCCTTTGGTAACATAGTCAATAGGAGTGGTACCTTGGCTTGTTGGCGTTTCACCCACTTACCAGATTTCAATTTACAGTTACAATAGAAGTGAAGTGCAGCTTCCCTGATTCAGCAGTCCCGCATATCGAGAGGCACCGTACATCTCAGAATTACAGCCGTCACGATAGCGAGTTTTTGGCTGTCCGCGTACTGTCGGAACCTCGTAGTTGCGTCATACTGTTTTGCAAAAGCGCATCGCAATGTCAGGTCGGTGCTCCGGGTCACTGGTTGGTCAACATTGCGACTTGATTTGAAACACATTCCTGTTGTAAGCTCATTGAAAACATCTTGACCACCTGCAGGACCGCAGGCTGGTGATGGCTGGTGTGAAGTTGGGCCCCAGGGCAAACATAAGCATGTCCCACGGCATTATCAGAGACCAGATTGTCAGCGTATTTTGCACCAACATTATCAGCCACCAGATGCCGCAGATCTCTCTGATAGCGGAGAGCTTCAGGAAGTCTTGAACCTTACCCTTCTACCAGGCACAGCACTCGCCTGCGTTTTCCACCACCTAGACAGCTCTTCCGCCTTCAGCCTGGCACAGACATGCCGGGCATGTGCCAGTGAATTTGCACAGCAAAAGCCAGAACTTGCCAAGAAGTGTCTTGCTGAAGTTGCCCCAACCGTCACCTGCACTCCCAAAGGAGACCATGGTGAAGTTGGCCAGGATGGTGTATGCGTTCCATTACTTTCCTTTGCAGTGCATTGGAAAGACAACTCAGAAGACGCCATGTGCCGCATCTATGACTTATCACAGAAGCCAGGCTTTTGGAGGAGCTTTTGGAATGCAGTGTGGCCAACATTCCAATGGTCAGAAGCACTTGTTGATGGCTTGCTGACTTCCACCTATGAAGCAGATATCGGCTATGCCCACTTTTCAGATAACAAAGTACACGTTGATATGCTGATGGAAAGCAATCAGAAGCTTTATGTGAGCTGGGAGTGGCTGTGTGAACAACTCCTGGATTCTTTAGCTACAGTCTTGTCGGAAGCCTTGTGGGCGGCCATGACAGCCAGGTCATGGCCGCCTGGGGAGCACGGAATCGAGGATGAGGATGCGTCTGTACAGGCCTGCAAACAATGGAAGATATCAAGAAGTGATACATCATACCGTAGACAGTTTCGGTCCAGCTGGCTCTGACTATTTGGAAATGTTTAGCATGCAATCCTGTGACATGCACAATTGGGGGGAGTTTTCCCAAAGTCCGATCCCTGTGCTGCCTGCTCGTATGCAGATAGTCACAGTGACAGGAACGTGGTGTCGCTGGCTTCCTAACGCAGATTGGCCACTGTGGCATGCCCACCATGGGAGTAGCATGCAAGGCACAGTAGTAGGGGACTTGTTCCTCGAGCCGTCTGTAAAGAAGCCCTCTACGCAGACTTAGAAGATGACGTAAATGCATGTCATCATGTTACAATGTCATATTAGAATGACCTGATTGCGCTTACTCACGAACAGTCGTTGAAACCATTCACATGTGAGGTCGATGTTGAGCCCTGCTGATACATCTATTGCTCAGTAATTCAAGCTAGGCTTGTGATTCAGCGTATACTGTGCCTGTCTACAGATGGCATATTGTGATGCTCACAGCACTCGTCAGGTCGCAGTGATCCAGTTTGCTGACTAGAATAGCAACACGTTTGACTTTGTTGTCATAGTAGATTCGCCACTCCATCTCATACCGCTTTGCAAGCTCCCCAACTGCATGCTCTAAAACCTGAGTGTTTGTAGGACCCACTAGGCATTCACTGTAGTCAAAGCGTATTCTGCAGAACAGAACAATCTTATTATGAGAACAAAAGACAGGTCAACCTGATGTGCCCATGTCCAAGAGTGTGAAACCGCACGAAGCTGCGCAACTTTAGACATAGCATGCGTAATTTTACAAAGTTCTGCAATGGGTGTTCAGCTGTCTGAAAACTGGATGAACAACTTGCACAGTCGATCTGTGCCTTGTGGAGACGCTCACCGTTGAAAGTAAGTGCCTGTTGTTTGATCGGTGTACTGATCAGATTCCAAGATATTGCAGCCAAAGCCATACAAAAGTTGCGCCAAAGCAGCAACAACACCTTTCTGATCAGGACACTGGATCAGCAAACTTGCTAGTTGTGGCTTGGGAACTGCATGTGCCACTGGCTGGTATTCAGCAACTGCAAGGCACAGGTTGCTCTCAGCTACATATCAACCAGTGTCCAATTCAGTAAACACATTGACACCCGCTTGTACAGAATCATGACAGTTGGTGGTCAACAGTAAGACGGTCAGGGTTCAAATTCTGCAGACTTTGTTAAGGCCTGTTGCAGTGATTGTGCAACATGCCAGAATGCAGGGCAATGCAGGCTGGAGTGCACTAACCAGCCTTGACAGGGGGTGTGGCAGGAGGTCTGTCCAACACCTGTGCTGCTTTGACAGCAGCCTCTGACTGCGCCTGCACTTACAGACGCAGGTGAGAAGACCGCATAGAATGTGATTGGCGCCACAGGCGTTGACTTGTGTCACCTGACAGACTGGTGGCGACCGCTGTCGCGGTGCAACTATGCGACTGCACAGAGGCGTTCTCACAGAGTTTTTGCCGGAATTTGGTTGCGACAGCAGGCCTTGTGTACCGCAGCCCCAGGCAGCAACCATGAACTCCTCTGCCCAAGTCGCACGGCCAAGTACCGCAGATCGCGCGTTAACCAAGTGAGCTTATACAGCGCAGCAATCGCCCAAGTCACTGTCGCAACACGTCACTGTGCGACCCTGGACATTTTGCTACAGTGTTAACGTTGCAAGCTCCGCCGCGCGTGGTCGCAGCGAGACTTTAAGTCGCTGAGCAGCGCTGCAGAAGTGCAATCGGCGGTGCACGTGCAGAGTGCACGTGCTTGTAATGTCATGTCACATGTGGACCGCGTAAGCAGCATGTTGTTCTGTCATGTCATACCGATGCAAGCATCAAACAGTGCAAGGACACTGGCAGCAATGTGACCAAGCTTTGTGCATGATTGATAGATAGACAGATGGAATGAATTGTATGAGCCACACTTAGCTGCCTTATACTTAGACAAATACTGCATCACAGATAGTAATGCAGCACTTGGCACTGCAGAGCAGTAACTGTTGGTACCTTGGCTTGTTGGCGTTTCAGGAACATGGAACTCTGGAAGTGGAACTGGAACTGAAGTGCAGCTTCCCTGATTCAGGCAAAGGCCGCAGAGCAGCGGCCGTTCCCGCAATGCGAGTGCACTAAACAGCTCAGAAACACAGCCGTCACGATAGCGGATTCTTACCTGTCCTCTCGGGACCTCGTCGTTGCACAATAGTCGCAAAAGCAGATCGCGATGTCAGGTCGGTTCTCTGGGTCACAGTCCGGTCGTCATTGCCATTTACTTTGTCCACAACCTTGTGGTAAGCTCATTGAAAACACCCCGACCACCTGCAGGACCGCAAGCTGGTGATAGCTGGTGTGAAGTTGGGCCACATGGCAAGCATAAGCATGTCCCACGGCATCACCACGAACCAGATTGTCAGCATCTGTCGTTCCCACACTTTACCCATCAGCCACCAGATGCCGTAGATGTCCCTGATACCAAAGAGCTTCAGGAAGTCTTCAGCCTTACCCTTCTACCAGGCACAGCACTCGCCTGCATTTTCCAGAACCTAGACAGCTCTTCAGCCTTCAGCCTGGCACAGACATGCCGGGCATGTGCTGGTGAATTTGCACAGCAAAAGTCATCACTTGCCAAGAAATGTCTTGCTGAACTTACCCCAACTGTCACTTGCACCCCCAGAGGAGACCATGCTGAAGTTGGCCGGGATAACGGTCGTGTTCCATCACTTTCCTTTACAGTGCATTGGAAAGACAGCTCAAAAGATGCCATTTGCCGCATCTATGACTTATCGCAGAAGCCAGGCTTTTGGAGGAGCTTTTGGAATGCAGCGTGGCCAACATTCCAATGGTCAGAAACACTTGGTGATGGCTTGCCGATATTGACCGACGAACTAGATGTGGGCATACAATATTCATATAACTCAGTACATGTTGACATGCTGCTGGAAAGCAATCAGAAGCTTTATGTAAGCTGGGAGTGGCTGTATGCTCAACTCTTGGATTCTTTTGCTACAGTCTTGTTGGAAGCCTTGTGGGCTGCCAGGTCATGGCCACCTGGCGAGCACAGAATCATGCTGAGGATGCATCTGTACAGGCCGGCAAAAGACGGAAGATTTCAAGAGGTCATGCGTCATACCACAGACTGTAGCAGTGCAGACTCTGACTCGGAAACATTCAGTTTGCATCCCTATACTTGGTCAGAGTATTCTGAATACCCGGTCCCTGTGCTGCCTGCTCATATGCAGAAAGTCACAGTGACAGGAACGTGGTGTCGCTGGCTTCCTAATGCAGATTGGCCACTGTGGCTTGCCCACCATGGGGGTAGCATGCAAGGCACAGTAGTAGGGGACTTGTTCCGATCTCCCCTCAACCCCTTCCTGGAGTATGCAGACTTAGAATATGACATGTATGCATATGATCCGTGCTACAATCACTTGTCTGTGCTTGCTGAAGAACAGGCATTGAAACCGTTCACATGCGAGGTCGATATTGAGCCCTGCTGGTACAACTATTGAGTCATTCACACCTGCCAGGGTCTTGCTGCAGCGCAAAGTGTACCTTTTGCTACCTTTTGCACAAACAGCATATTATGTTGCTTTAGGGCTCTGGCCATGCATGTTGTTCTGTGATGTCAATACTGATGTATGCACGCGCTGGCAGCAGTACACTAGTGTGACAAAGCTTTGCGTATGAGTGAGCCACAGTTGGCTGCCCTGTACATAGACAAACACTGCATCACAGATAGTACTGCAGCACTTAGCACTGCAGAGCAGTGTTTCGTTAGCATTGAACATGTTCTCTGACTAGTCAGCTTTGAGGTTCTGGAATCGATTTTGCATGAGACCGTTGCAGATCATAACTGATCGTTGTAAGCATTTTGACTTGGAAGCAGTGCTCTGGTGCGTTACTCTGTCCTGACTCTGATCCACTCTCTGTCATGACTATTCACGAAACAAAGTTCTATCAGCAGACAAGCTGCAGTTCCAGACGACTTCACCTGCAATCTCTCACTTAGCCTTGTAAATACAGTCCATGCATGTTTCAGTAAAAACATCTGTTTTGGTGCGTGTAGCACATCCCTTCTAATGTTACAGTAGTCTGGGGGGCCAAAAAATAGACCAATGTATAGGCATTGTACCACTGCTCAGTACAAACACAGCCTGTTGCACTACATATTGTACCACCATACTTGCTGGTTACAAAGGAATTCAATGGCCAATATGTTGCACGCTAGGCACAGAGGCTGGAAAGAAAACAAGGCTTGAACTTACCCAACTTACTGTCTATGATGCTAGCTGACCCAAGCATCCTCTGCTGTCCATTGACATCATGAACAGTATGATGGTGATGATGATAGCACTGACACTGATACTGCCTGACAATCTATAGTTGCACATCTCTAAGACTGCTGTTTTGTTGCATGAAGCTGCTCCTTGCGCTGTACATTGTCTTGTGCCAATGGCCAGCGTCCTCAGCTGCTGGAACCACACTGCGACGGACTGCCAATTCTGAATGGTATTCAGGTTGGTGTCAGCCTTGCGCGCCTCATTCAAAGAGCTGTCCTGCAGCCCTGCTAAGTCAATCAGAGGGGGGGCGGGAGGGACTAAGTCAACCAGCATCCTGACATTGCCAAACAATTCCTGCACACTTGCTGTCTGAGGCTTTGTGATGTGGTGGGCTTGGCGCTTGTGACCAATGTTGGCATTGACAATAACTACCATTTCACGTATTGATGATGGCAGTGTTGGCAAAATTTGTACTTGCTCAGCAAATCCTGCTGGTGACGACTTAGATCACTGGCAGCGTGTAAATTAGTGTCTGAGCAAGGTTTGCTGATGTAGGGCACAAGGCAGAGTCTTCTGACTTAGGTCGCACAAGAGTATGTTCTCTACCGTGCCGTTCTTCCCATGGGTTTGATGAACTTGGCCTTCGTCCAGATGGTTTCGTTTGCAACGATTCACGACAACAGGCTTGCCCAATTTCCGTTTACCACCACCACTGTGAAGACCCAGCTTTCGTTAATGGGTCTGTATTCGGTCTTCAATGCCTCGCGTGTTCGCTAAGCCGTCGCACCCGGTCGTTGAACTTCCAACGATTGCTTTGCGACCCAGGCAATGTCCTGTGCTATCGCTCATCGCAAAGTCCTTACGATGGTTTCGGAGTGCACCAGTAGACATTAGTAATCAGGTGTCAAGTCGCTCCGAAACCAGCTGGTGGGCTAAACTGGCGATCTGTAACAGCAACCGCAGCCTGCACGCTTTCTGACAGCATGTCAGGCTTTGCAGAGGCACCTTTTGAGATTTTGGGTTCCATTGTTCGTTTGCTGCCTTTGCGCGAGAAGCTGCTGTGCGGATGCGTGTGTCAAAACTGGTTGCAGCTGTTACGCGGCTCACACACAACAACCCTTCCCCAACTTGCCAGCACGGTATGGGGAAATGAACTCCGCATCATTGTCTGTGGGCCGCAACGCGTACGAGACAAAACTCGCATTTCTGCCGTTGAGGCCACTGCAACTCGTTCGGCGCGTACCGAGATTACTTTGAGTGCGGCAGACACAAGTCAAACCGCAACCGAGCGACAGTTTGTTCGCTGGTTCGCCAGAGTTGCACCTCACATAGGCAAGGTTGCTGTCTTCCTACAAGCTGGCGAGACACCTCCTGAACACTTGGGGGGAACAGTATGTCGGGGTGGTTGGCTATTCCCTCAGATTTTGACTACACTGCATCTTGGACAGAGGAGGGGCCATGCACCGGAGCTACATCTCTCAACAGGCAAGTTGTGCAGACGTAGCCATGACAATGCTGCATCCTACACCTCTGATGTGCTGTTTGACAGCAGGCTATGCAGGACACTGCGCATGATGTACGGTTTACCTGGTCACATGACAAATACATTGTGCAGAAGACCATGTAGTCATTACAGAGTTTACAAAATCTGTTCCTGCAACTTTCTTTACTTCTTTGATGCAGATATTGAAAGACTCACACACTTCCCAGTTTGCCTCAAGATTCTGGCAGACTTGCTGACAGACTGGACTATTACAGACCTGGTGTCTGACGCACAGCTCCAGATGTGGGCCGAAGTGAGACAGTTGACAAGCCTGACCCGCATGACCATCAATGATCCCTACGGAGTTTTTGATGACAATGAGTACTATGACATGGTGGAGTTGCGAGTCTTGTCCAAGATGCACAGTATGGTCCTGAACGACTACTGCAATTTTGCCACAAGGGCGCCAAACTATACACGTCTGCAGCGTCTTGAGCTACATAGCGGATCAGATGACGTGGTTGACTTGAGCTGCTGCACCAGCCTGACAGCCTTGCATCTCGGTGAGCGTCAGGATGTCCTCAGGAAGATGATGTTGCCTGAAGGCGAAGATGTACGCTTGGAAGATCTGCTCATTGAGTGCCTTATTGCAAGAGAAAAGGGGCCTTTTGACATGCTAAATCTTGACATGGCGCTGCAGTTGACGTGCTTGACACTGCGCAATGCTTGTCCTGAAACGCTGCAGCAGGGTGCGTGGCCTAAGGCCCTGCCAGCTCTGAAGAGCCTCACACTCACTTGCGTCACACATACCTTATCACCCAAGCTGTGCTCATACACACAGCTTGAGGACCTGGGCTTGTCATTCATACATGTTGATACCTTGCCTGAATGGTTCAGCAACCTGACACAAATAAATACTCTGCGTTTACAAGGTTGTCAGTTTTCCCAGTTCCCCACAAGCCTCTTAGGACTCTCTCAACTGAAAACCCTCAATATGAGGTACATGTATCCAGTGTTGCTGCCAGAGAGCATCTCAGCATTTGTACACTGGCCACATCTGTCTGTTCTTGACCTCTCTACGCATTCTGACAAATTGCATGACTTGGACTCGCATTTGATTCTGTTGCTTCTGGACCATGCTTTCAAGCAGAGGGGAGTTAGGTCACCTCTGCTTGTAGACAGCATCTATAGTATGTGAAGCAGGCAACTGTAATGAAGGTCATGAATGCAGTGACATTGCTGGGCAAGATGCTTGTGATGAGATGTTGACTTCGAGGGCAGTGTAGCCAGTGTTTCCACATTACAGGATGATTGCTTTGCTGGCGTGATGTGCTTGCACTGCTTTGCTGGCTTGATATGCTTGCACGGCTTTGCTGGCTTGATGTGCTTGCACTGCTTTGCTGGCTTGATGTGCTTGCACTGCTTTGCTGGCTTGATGTGCTTGCACTGCTTTGTTGGCTTGCTCTGCTTTCCTGGCTTGCTTGGCTGTGCATGTGAAAGCACTGGCAATGTGATTGGTGATAACAGAGTGGACTTTGCATTCTGGGAGCTAAACCTGTGACACCCCTGATGTCAATGCACTGCAGTTGCTGATTAGTGCTGGCTTATCTGACCATGCTGATGAGGTGCCCGGCAGCAGTTGTGATGCAGCTGTGCATTTGCATCTGCCCAGTGGTTGCAAGCCCAGTGTGACATGGTTGCAGGAGCAGACATGGCTTTTGAGTGTATTACTTAATAAGTACCCTGTCTGCAGAAGAGAAATCCAAACTGGCAGTTTCTTCAAAACAATTCAAGCTGTTCATGCAGCTGATAATCCAACGTTGCCATAAGATAAGGCAACATTAGGTCACAGCGCGCACAAGTATGGTCACCAGCTGGTGTTTGTCTTAGATTGTACAGTCTCTTGGATGCAAACTGGTCATTATAGCAGAGCAATGCATTAAGGGAACCACACCAGATTGCGACCAAGCCATCCGGTCGGGGTGCAAGTTTCAAGACAATCATTGCTGTTTGAGTACAAGGACTTATTGACACGATATGCGTGCAGTTACACTTACCGACTAACAATAAGTTTTCTGTGCCTCTGGATTCAAGATAGGTGTCTGAGTGTCACATTCTCGACATTCCAATCAATGTCGAGACATAACACTGATAGTTCTGAACAAATTCGTCATGCAAACCAAAAAAGACCAAAGGCCCCAAATCATTGCACTATATATGAAGATAACAACGACATTCGAAGGTAAAGTGAAACAAGTGTGCAGGGCACAAAAGCATGACGTTTCCTCTAGTCAGCCAGGCGTATGGGCAGTCCAACACATGCTGTGCTAGCGAGCTGCAGGGCTACACTGCCTTGGGGACTGCTGCGGTCAAATCAGCCATCCAAACCTGCTCGAACATGCTGTAATCCACAACTTCCTTAGCATCCCTGGGAGATGACGTCACCCCTGCTGCATTCACCACCTTTGCAGTTGCTGCCATTGCTGCCCTTGCACTCACTCCACCAGACTCCTTTGCAGCAGCGGCAGGCAGAGTTGTCTCTGATTCAGCTGCAGAAGCTGCAAGGGCTGCATTTGCATCTCTGGATGAGGCAGAGGTGCTAGCAACTGTGGCTCTACCCTTCTGTGCAGCACTTGGGAGTGGACAGAAGGGAGCATCTGTGTCTTCTGACTGTACTATGAGGGACTTGATGAGCTGCTCAGCAGCTGCCGCCTCCGCCTTGGTGCAGCCATGACTGATCAAAGACTCCTGCATGCCAAATAAAAACACTGGCATCCCCAATTCTCACAGATCCTATACCGCCTCAATTTGGGTGCTTGACCCAAATGGTCATACAATGCGCAATGCAAGGCAGCTGGTCAAGCCACTCGTATCAACCCTCAACCCTGAGGATAGTGAGTGAGGCAGCTGGCCGAGCAATGAACATCAACCTGATTCCTGATCATCATTGCAGAAAGGCAAATGATAGCTGCAGTACAATGTACACCAGCAGGAAGCCACTGAGAAGCACTGCAGTACAATGTACACCAGCAGGAAGCCGCTGAGAAGCACTGCTGTACAATGTACACCAGCAGGGAGCTGCTGAGAAGCCGCTGCAGTACAATGTACACCAGCAGGAAGCCGCTGAGAAGCACTGCATACCTTGACTTGTGCAATGGTGATCTTGCTCTGGCCTTCAGCAATATCATCAAAAGTGTCCAGCAGTGGAGCCATCGGTGACATCAGCCTCCATCATGATGACTCGCCGCATGGTGCGATCCCACTGCACCTGCACCGTAACAAAACAAGAATCTTGTCTGGCAAGTTTCCACTTCCCTGTAGACCAAAAAATATGCCTTGCAAGTTTCCACCGTCTTGCAGACAAAAATTATGCCTTGCGAGTTTCCAGTTCCCTGTAGACAAGAGTTGTGCCTTGCAAGTTTCCACTGTCCTGTAGGCAAGAATTGTGCCTTGCAAGTTTCAACTTCCCTGTGGACAAAAAGTTATGCCTTGCAATATTCAACCCCCGTGTAGACAAGATTGAGTCAGAGACGCCCACTGTGTGGCCTTGCGTCACAAGTAGCTCCTGTTGGGCTAGGTGTCTGTCACGCAACTTTGTGCACAGTCTTGCCACAAAGATCTGCGGTGTTTGATGAATCTGCTGTGCTGAAACAGCTACCCAAAATGCTCGGCATGACCGCTGACGGTGCTTGACCGCTGACTGTGCTTGAACACTGACTGTGCTTGACTGCTGATTGTGCTTGACCGCTGACTGTGCTTGACCGCTGACTGTGCTTGACTGCTGACTGTGCATGACTGCCGACTGTGCATGACCGCTGATCGACCATCGCTGTAATGTCACTGTACCATATTACAGGGCTCACTGAAAAAGTAACATCATGTGTATTCAGGCCAAAAACAGACCATAAGAAATCCAAGAGAGCACACAAGCAAATCCTACTGGTCTTTCTGTGGACTGACCTGCCAGTCAGGCTTGATTGATGCTCCCTCCAACAGCTCCAGATCATCCTCCTGGGTTTTGCCTTCAGATCCTTCCATGACCTGCACGCACAAACACTAACAGTCAATCCTCAGCTGCCAATGTATGCCTATAGAACCTCCAAGAAGCTGCAAACAATTTGGTGGTCAAAGCACAGATGCTGACTTCACATTGCGCTATGAAGGTCGTCAGCATTGGTCGGCTGCCCAAAGAAAACAATCATAATTGATTTTATATTATAGTATTATAAAACAATTTGATTATAAAAATGTTCAAGGGCTTGGCATAGGCATTGGCAGCTATGTTGCTGCAGCTGGGTTCCTTGGGCAGTCACTCAGCACTGCTTCACAGTTCAAGCATGCAGGTTGCATGATGTGTTTGGTACAGCATGATCAAACAGCCTGCTTCAGAGCTCAGCACAAAGAATTGCTGAGATTGCTGGTGACAGGCACAGCACAACCAAATAGCCGGTTTCACAGCTCAGCATGAGGAAAGCAAAGCACAGACAGCAAGCAGATTGCTGGTGACAGGCACGACAGTAAGCTAGTCCTCAGGGGTTGAGCAGGCAAGACAATGAGGCAAATCCCATTCACTGGTCATTTTCAGCTGCATTGCGATGGTGCATGTTGGCTCACAGGACTTTAGGGGTTACGCACACCTACCAGGTATCTGGCAAGAACAATTAGCTGGAACGCCTTATTATCATTGTTATTGTTATTGTTGTTGTTGTTGTTGTTGTTGTTGTTGTTGTTGTTGTTGCTGTTGCTGCTGCTGCTGCTGCTGCTGCTGCTGCTGCTGCTGCTGCTGCTGCTGCTGCTGCTGCTGCTGCTGCTGCTGCTGCTGCTGTTGTTGTTGTTGTTGTTGTTGTTGTTGTTGTTGTTGTTGTTGTTGTTGTTGTTGTTGTTGTTGTTGTTGTTGTTGTTGTTGTTATTATTATTGCAACGGTTGTGATGCAGCACTAGCACCAGCCCTAGCAAGCGTGTACATGGCTTGACAGCAGCAAGGGGGGTGCCCACCTGCAGGGCCAGCTGGTCAGGGGGGGTGGCCAGAGCAAGTGCAGAGTCCATTCTGAGCAGGGAGGGGTCATCAGGGCCCCGGCGGTGCTTCAGCCAGTGGGGGTGCATCTGCCTCAGCCTGGTGTTGTCGGCCCGGGCCGCCCACCTGCCCATGATGTCTGTCTTCTCAGCTGCACACCAAGTGACACAAGTCTGTTGTTCAGTCTTTGTATTCACTTGCCAAACCCAACATTGGTTCGTATTGGCAAGGTGGCTGACAAGATCTATGCAATGCAAGTCATTGCTGTGCAAGGTCTCACCACGTTGCAAGGCAGCAAAGTTGACATGGTCTCACCACTATGCAAGGCAGCAGACTTGACATGTTTTCACCACTTTGCAAGGCAGCGAAATTGGCATGCTCTTACCACTTTGCAAGGCAGCGAAATTGTCATGTTCTTACCACTTTGCAAGGCAGCAAACTTGACATCATCTTACCACTGTGCAAGGCAGCACACTTGGCATGGTCACTACAGACACCAATGCCACGCACGTCAGTGCTGCGCAAAGTCTTACCACTTTGCAGGGCAGCAAACTTGGCATGGTCAGAGAAGGCCAGCAGCTCATGGGCGTCAGCTCCCAAGAAGTCCAGCTCCAGGATGGGGGTGGCGGATGCAGTGGTCAGCACATTCCACATCGTGTTGTTCTCTGGGATGGACTTGGTCTTGCCTGCCAGCCGGATGTTCCACCAGTTGCGCACCTCTGGGGTCTGCACAGCCGCCCCCACTCATCACCAGGGGTACCCCTCAACATAAGGAATGCCACTCATCAGGGGTACTACCCATCACAAGGGGTACTACCCATCACAAGGGGTACTACCCATCACAAGGGGCAGGCTCATCACAACGGGCAGGCTTATCACAAGGGGTACTACCCATCACAAGGGGTACTACCCATCACAAGGGGTACTACCCATCACAAGGGGTACTACCCATCACAAGGGGTACTACCCATCACAAGGGGCAGACTCATCACATGGGTTACTAGTCATCACAAGGGGCAGAATCATCACAAGGGATTCTGCTCATCACATGGGGCAGACTCATCACACATTGCCACCGCTCATCCAAAAGTGCAACCACTCATCTCAAAATCTACTGGTCATAAAATGCCAATACCCTACCGTCTGGTGGTCATAAGGTGTCACCACCAGAGAGTAGTGTACATCTGGCTACAGAAACTGTATTGTCTAAATCCACAGTATCAGTAACACCAAGTGCATCACAAACTGCCACGACCAATCATCAAAACTTTGCGCTCAGATTGTGCATGCAGTCAACACTGTGCAGGAGGCACATGTTCCTTCAGGTTTTTTATTAAGGGGTCTTTTGCCTTCGGCGCAATGGCCGTGTGTGCAAGCTTGCAGCAATTTCAGGCTGGCAGGGTTCGTTTTCAGCCTGGCAGGGTCCTAGTTGGCTTTGGCCTTGTTCATGGGTCTCTAGGAGTAAACTGCTGAGTGCTTGCAGTCAGCGAACACCATCATATTAGCACGCAGGTGAGGCACAAAACTACTTGCTTGTGCAGCAATGCTGATGCTGAACATACTTCTGTCAGTAAAGCAGGTGTGCTGACCTTCTGTGCCATGTCAACAAGCTTCTTGGCCACCTCAGCATGCTCAGGGTTGGCTACATTCAGCTGGAAGTGCAGGCTGCAGCGCTTAGGGTTGAATGCCAACCTCAGGCCCAGCCTCATCACTGCCTCACTCTGCTCTAGCCCCTGCACACAGTATGCAACATTCCTTTCAGTGGGAGTATTCTGGAAAGTTCCAAAGTATGCAACATTTCTGGTAAGTCAATGACACGGATGAGACTCCCTGCAAGGTGTGACTGCTTCAGGGATGAGAGGAGGCAAGATGGTGACTGATGTTGCCTGGTGATGGCTTTCTTCAGGGCGATGCAGCCCAGTATGCAGCTTTCTGGGTGGCATGCAGCAATCCTGGAAAGAATGTGGTATTTCTGCAACATGTGAGTGTGGACTTGCTGTATTGAGGACATCTGAAGGTCAGCAGAACATCATGGGGTGAGGGCACAGAACCTTGAGGGCATACAGCACCAGCCACAGGTTCTCCTTGTCCACCATTCGGGCATACAGGCACACTGCAGCCTCCACTCTGTTGTGGCTGCCCCTCATTGCACTCACCACAGCCTGCACCTGCATGGCAGACAACAAGCTTCCAGCTCAGATGCTGCTAGTGATGCAGGGGACTGAGCAGGCAGTGGATGCCACACAGCTCAGCTGCATGCTCATGTTCGCTGTCAAAGCTCGCCTCTGTGAAAACACTGTATGGCAGGTAATGTATGCTTGACACTGTGATTGAGGTGTTGGAGGTAGTTCAGGATTGCAGCAGCTACAGCCTGAACTCACATGACACTGCACCATGCATGGGTACATACAGAGCACTGCTTTGCAGTCTGTTGGCCTGAGACGAGGACAGTGATCTCTTCTCCCATTGAGGAGTACCCCGCGTTCAAGCCCATTACACCTCACCGCTGGGTGAGTTTTCCAGTAAGTAATGCCAAAAGCTTTGTTATCCTTTTGTCCTTTTTCTTGTACAATTCGATTGGCCGTGAAGTGAATCACAACCCCATTCTGAAAAACTGCCTCGCCAAGCAACATGGAAAGAAAGCCGAGTTGTCCATAAAGTAAAGCAAGTCAGCAGCAGGCTGACCTGGGTGCTGTTGACAGTGATGAGGGGGGCAAGCATGCGCAACCGCATCATCTGCTTCTCAGCAGACAGGCTTGCCTTGCGCCCAGCTGCTTCAGGATCAATGTTCAGGTTGCACTTGGCCCACAACAGCGCAGTCAGCTCTGTACTGTTCAGCACTGCTGCACTCTTGGCCACTCCCTGGCCTGAGACATAGTCAAAGTGCACTGCACCCCTGCAAAGAAGTCAACTCCGGGGTGAGCAAAGAAACACTTCTGAAGCAAGATCAGCACCAGTGCTGGGTCAGTCAGTTGAGATCAAGCTGACCAGTGTATGCCAGGCAGGCGGATCATGGTACTGCCGGTAAAGGCAGGGACCACGAGCGGCTGATTCAAGGCCTGTCACGTCCAAGCAAAGGTCGACATCACACAGCCATTGCCAGGACCAAGCATGATGCTTGCAGTTGAGCTTTGCATGATATGCTTCCTTTGATACTAGGTCTGACAGGAGGTGTTATGATGATAGATTATCACTAAGCATGCTGTCATCCTGATACATGATAGATTTTCTCAACTGATAAATACACTATATCAATTTGTGAAACAAACTTCACTCCGCAGCAGGGGGGAGGGGGGGGGGGGAGGGGGGGGGAAGAGAACGGATACAGGGGTGAAAAAACGGGTGTACCTGGTGGGTATGATGCCGGCCCATTGCTCAGGTGGACCAGCACTGCTGGGGACCTGCAGATCTTCCCACACCAGATTCCTCCAGGTGGGCTGCTCACCCTCTGCTGCAGCAGCATCCACCAAGCGCTGCGCTGCTGCCCTGTGGCAGGGCAACACCAGATCCAGCTCGTAGTGCCCTGCCCCACAGTCAAGGTTAGTCAACAAAGGGTGCTACTTGCTGGGATGTATACAAAGAGCAAAAGTAGACACGATGACATGTAAAGCTGGATGTATAGGCATTGCCTTTTGTAGATGCAGTTAAGAGCAGGCGGGAAGGGCAGAGATGAGTTATGGAGGTTGCATCTTGTGCTAAAAGTTTTGCTGTTTGGAGATGAAAACAAAGGGCAGGAAGGAAAGGCAGAAGGCAACTTGAAAGGTAGACATGTGAAGGGCATCACCTGTGGGGTTCTCTGGCCTGAAGCAGCGCAAGACGCCAAGGCGTCTGTGGAATGTGCGTGCGTCACTCCTGAACATGCCATCCAGCATGTCTCCTAGCAGATCCATGTCTACCAATCTGTATGCGCATGTTCCTGTCAACTACATTCCTACTCATACTAGACCAAACACACATCCCATGTCCATGCGTAACAGCTGCAGGCGCCGAGCTTGGCAGATTGTGTGTGCTGTTGCTGCTATGGTGTACCATCTTAGCCTGCATTGTGTCTTGTGCAGCTGTATACTGCTGCAAAGTGCACAGATGAGCAAGCCTGCTGCTTTCACACACAACACAGATCAACAAAGATGCTGCTAGCTGTGCTCATAATGCTGTGTTCTGGCACACCACATCTTGACGCGCAAGCTGCAGCTATGCTAGGCACAGCACAGCAGAGCACAGCACAGCGTGGCACAGCGTGGCACAGCGCAGTACAGCACAGCACAGCACAGCACAGCACAGCACAGCACAGCACAGCACAGCACAGCACAGCACAGCACAGCACAGCACAGCATATTCAGCTTAGGATAATGACAAGACTGTTGGTTGCATCGGTGACCTGAAGTTGAGCAGCAAGGCAGCCTGGACCTTCTCATTGCCCATGCCAAAGTTGAGCAAGATGTCATGGCACTGGCGGCAGGTGAAGTAGTGGTACGGCGCAAAGATGGAGACCAGGGCCAGGCGCTCATTGTCTGACATGCGTGAGCGCCCCAGGTTGGCAATGAAGTTCTGCAGCCTCTGCTCATCAATGATATGCTTGAAGCGCTTCTCCTTGGAGCTGATACACTCCATCCTGATAACCCCAATCAGTGGCAGCCTGGATTTGCATGCACACAAACTGTTTGTACAAGCTGCAAGGTTGACACAGGCATGATGCATGGGCGCTTTCTGTAGGACAGAAGATGAAAAGCTGGCTGTAGCTCAGCATCCAACTCTGAGTAGGTGTGCATGCCATAGACTGGCTCAAGCACGTGTTCATGTTTTTGACCAATTCAAACATGCAAGCAGCAGGCATGAAATTGGAAGCAGCAAGCATGGGATTGGAAGCAGCAGGCATGAGATTGGAAGCAGCAGGCATGGGATTGGAAGCAGCAGGCATGGGATTGGAAGCAGCAGGCATGGGATGCACTGCCAACTGCACATGATGTGCCATGTACACAGGGTAAGGTGCCTTACTTAGCAGGCCACTTGAGCTTCTTGACACTGCTGACAATAGGTTTGCCGTCCAGCTTGATGTTCTTGATGATGTCCTCTTTGTGCTCCAGGTCCAGGTTGCACAGCAGGGCTGCTATGGTGCGCTGGGCAGGCACTGTCATGCTCAGTGTGTAGTTGCCCTCCGGGTGCGCTGGGTTAAACTTCTTCACCACATCGTCAGACTCCCCATCAGCTGTACCACCAACTGAGAGATTAGTCACAGCGGTGGGATCTAGCTAGACTCAACAGATTCCTAAAAGGCGCCAAGCCCTCACATGTCTGCATGGGCTGAGGTACTGAGTCTCAGCCTGGCAGCATCAGGCATTGAACAGCACTTTCTGTTTACTGTTTTGGTCTACTTTTGTTGTTAAGTAAACAATAAGTAAGTACACAAATCAAACAGTAAACAAATTAATAATAAATAAACAAAATAAATAAATAAATGTTATAAATAAGATAAAAGATGAAACATTTCTTGAAAAACCACAACAAAAGACCGTATGCAAGCAAGCCAGGCAGCTTACTGGTGGAGATGAAGTTGGAGCCTTGCAGACCGATGTACTCCAGGTTCTTGTTGGCGGTGATGGCAGCCATGAGGTGCCAGGCCCCCACCTCCCCCAGGGGGTTGTCATGCAGCATCAGCCGCTCCATCATGCTGTTGTCCTTCAAGGCTCCACTTAGCACCACACAAGCGTCTGGCCCCATGCGCGTCCTGCTCAAATCCAGCTCCTGTAAAACTATCAGGTGTCAGTTGTGAAGGTTGCTCTTGAGTGCCACTTGAGCGTGATGCTCATATGCAGCTCCTGTGAACATGTCAGGTGTCACTTGTGCGGCTTGCACAAACTGCTCTTGAAGGCCACTTGAGTATGCTGCTCATATGCAGCTCCTGTGAACATGTCAGGTGTCAGTTGTCTGGCTTGTACAAGTTGCTCTTGAGTGCCACTTGATTGTGCTGCTCATATGCAGCTCCTGTGAACATGTCAGGTGTCAGTCGCCTGACTTGTACGAGTTGCTCTTAAGTGCCGCTCAAGTGTGCTGCTCGTATCCAGCTCCTGCACACATGGCAGTGTGAGTTGTGCGCTCTCATACAAAACCGCTCGAGTGTCAATTGGATGTGTTGCTTATACCCAACTCCTGCATGTTAGTGTGGTGTGTACAAATGGAGTGCAGTCCAGCAGCATCAGCTGCTGAATGATGATGTTGCCCTTCAGTGCGCCAGCACTTGAAAATAAGAACTCTCGTTTTCTTGCTGCCTGTGTCTGGCTCAGGATACCTGACTCTTTAAAATGCGCAGTGGCAGGAAAAGCTCAGACCGCACAGATTAGCTCTCAAGGGGTGCAACAGTAACAGAAGGTTGCATTGTTTTTCAGTGTGATGCCTGTGCGTTTGATCCATTGCACTTTCTGCTCATGTCCAGATCCTAAACATTGGTGTGCTGGACTGCACATCCTTTGTCATGCAGCATCAGCGGCTCAATCCTGTGTCTTCACCGTTGTATTCCTGATATGGGCAAAAAGGGTATACTGCAGAAATGCCACACAACCTCCTTGGTTTTGCTTGTGTGCCAATTACCAGCTTAGATTCTGCGTCCAACTTCTCATTGCAAGTGCAAGTTTGCTGATGTTGTGCGGTGTGGGTAAGGCAACAAGTACACAACAGTGCTGCAACCCAGGGCTACAGCCTGGTGTACTTAAGAAATACGGGCTATGATGCAAGGCTGTATGCAGAAACAAGAGCACACGATCACCTGAAGACCCATGTTCTGGTGCAGAGCTTGGGCAATGGCAGTGCATCCAGCATTCTCCAGGCCATTCCAAGCCAGGTTCAGGGTGTGCAAAGACACATTGTTCAGCAAGCCTTGTGCCAGATCCTTGGCCCCTAGTGCCTGCAGTCAGAGGCGCAGATGAATCACCATGCAGAGGAGCATTCTGCACAGACCATCGGCAAGCATTGCTGCATGCCTCGTGCAGCATGGAAGAGCTGTTGAGCCAGAATCAACATTGAAGATTGGTGTGTCAAGTGATGCAGTTGCACATGCATAACTCGCGCATGACAGAAACATAATGGAGCTTGCTTGAGCCTCCAGTGGAGTGTGAAACTGCGGATATGAGCCTACCACAGCCTCTACCAAAAAGCCCGATAGATAAACATTGTGCTGCCCCGACATGGGATCTCTCATGCATGAACCAAATTACGATGTTGCACCAGGCAGCATGACCCTTTATGCTTCTTGAATACACCCTGCTGCTCTGCTCTGCTCATAGCTGACCAGCAACAAGTGACAGACTGCTGCCAGAGGAGTGCCAACCTTGATGTTGTTCCAGGAGAGGTCAAGCTTCTCCAGGGTACTGTTCATCTGCAACATCTTCCCAAAGGCAGTGGCTGCAACATCGCTGAGTTGGTTCCCAGAGATCTGCAAGTCTGCCAGTGTGGTGTTCTTGTGCAAAGCTTGAGCCAGTATCATTCCAGCAAAGTCCGGAATGTCGCACTTGTTCAGGATGAGCTGAGTCAACCGCTGCACAGGGTTGAAGGCGGGGTTCAGCAGCTCGCCCACGGCTTTGATTCCCAGCATACCAACTGGGTTGTCAGAAATGTTGAGCTCTTGGACGTTGCCATCCATACGCTGCCCATGCATGCCCATCTTCTTTGTGCTGGCTTGTCGAGTTGAGTCAATAGACTCGTACCGGCTGAGCACTGACTGCTTGGCTAAAGCTTCAGGTACAGGTTCAGTATCTGGCGTGGCGTGTGAGGCCATTAAGCCTTTACAAATTTGAGCCAGAGCCTGCACAGGAGGCAAAGCTGAGTACAAAGTGATGCGTTTCATTCCTGGTACATAATGCACCCAGAAAGTCTGCCGAGCACAATCCGCCATGCAAGATCCATAAAGCCACTGCTGTGGGGTTGTGCTTGCCAGTGGATGTTGCACTGCACATGACACACTTGTCCATGGTCAGAGCCGCATGCATGGTGCCCCATTGCACCTGTGGTGTTGCACTTGCCTGCATGATCATAGGTGCAATCATGAGCATCAGGAGCTTCACTCACCTCCCCATCTATGTGATTGGATTGCAGAGTCAAGCGCTGTATTGTAGCATTACATGCGAGAGCATGCGCCAGTGCATAAGCTCCCTTCCTGCTCAGCCGGCAATGAGCCAAGTTGGCATGCTGGTGGCTCAAGCCTGACTTGACAGCTGACAAGGCTGCAATGGCTAAGTCGTGACACTTTTCCTCATACTCCATGGCCCCATCCTGCTTGATGATGTTGACAGCATGCAGGGCCCGAAGGTCTGAGATCTCGTAGACCTCTGCTGGGTTGATATGCTCAGCCAGTTGTGCTGAAGCTGCATCAAACGCCTGTCCCCAGATCTCCATGGGACCCATCTGGGGAACTGGGGAGGCTGAAGCAGAAGACTCTGCAGTAGAGGCTTCCTGCACGCCCAGCACGCTGATGTGGGTGACAAGCAATGCTGCATACTTGCTAGACTGATAGATAACTCTAGCCTATGCTGGTCTGGGCTGACCTACTGCAATGGGCTTGGATTGCACTGCCAGTAACATAAGCTTCTGGGAACATCAGTAGCCAAATACAGACTGCATGCATTTCCAAGCAAGGCCTGCAGCACTACGATGACCTCATTATGGGCAGGCATGCAGGCACAATCTCAAGAGTACTGATGCAACAGTGAAGGTCAATGATAGAATTGTGTGACATTACACTCCCTCAGCAGTGTCATCTGTTGGAGTCCTCCTGTATCACCTCAAAATCATCCTCGAGCACCTCAGGGGCTGCAAATTTGACAGTTGATCGCATTGTATCCGTGGGAACACCATCATCATCGCTGCTTTCTGCACTGCTGGACTCTGAGCTGAGAGCTTGAGAGTTGCCCTCTGCTGAGTCTGCAGACTCAGCTAGTTCTGGCGGTGCTGCCGGTGTCAGAGACCTATCAGGTTGAGGCGGCTTTTGTGCTGGCTGAGCAGTCTCCAACTTGGGATGCTTTGGGTCGCGACCCATCTTTCTGCGCTGCTTGATGGCCGCCCAGCTGGTGGACGCTGCAGGCTGCACATATGCAAGGCGCCCTGGCGTGTTGATCAGCTCTTTGGTCATGGCAACACCCAGCTTCCTGCCTGCCGCTCCCAGCTTGTGCTCTGCCACAAGGGCCTGCACCTGCAACAGAGCCCCAGAACCCGAGTGCTGTGCCAACTTGATGAGAGTGAGCAATTTGCCACACAACATTGCTGTCAGTCCAAAGCAAGGTCTTGACTCCAACCACAGTCTAGTCGTCTGTGCACGTGATTGCTGACTCCCAATTCAAGCTACCTTCTGAAGAGGAAAGAAGAATGGCATCCCATTTGCAGAGTGGCAGACTATGAGTGGCAAGTTTAGCATGCGCCAGCCAACAGCTTCCAGCTTCTTTTGTTCTTCCTCAGTCAGATCATCGTCCGGCTGTGCAACAACTTCAGCAGCTGATAAAGCTGTAGCAAGCTTGGGGTCTATTGCCGGTAGCTCTAGCGGAACTACAAAGTCCTCTACAAGGCGGCACATCCAACAGTAAGCATGTGTGCCAGACTTTGTCAAGCCTACACGTACAGGGACAGTAGTGTAGCATACCATTGCTGATGCCCTTGTGCTTGCTTGCTTGCACAAGAGGCGCAGGTATCTCTGGCAGCGTGACTGACTGAATGGTTTCTGGCAAAGTAAGGTGGGGGTTGTCTGACGCTGCAGTGATATTGCAGGACTTGCGATGCACATGTAGCACCTCAGCCCGTTGGGACCTGGACTGCTGGTCCTCAAGTATTTGGTGTAGCAGAGCACGATCATGCCGAGGCCCTGCGTCTATCTTAGGAGCCAACAGAGGACTTGCTCTCCGTTTCAGATAAAAACTGTTCACATCACCAGGGACGATGTCATCGTGAAAGCTGCCAAGAGCGTGGGCACGAGTCTTGCAGCACCATCGAGAAGATCGGCGATCCAGTCCAGGCATTTTGCAAGGCCATCAAGCACAAGTTCTCTCGATCTTCATGCCTTTCAACAAGCTGCAGTATAACTTTCCTGCGCTAGCGACTGTTCGGTCAGAAGGCTGGGAGACATAGAATTCTCCGAGCATTGCCTACTATGACTAACATGTCAAATATTGGGGGTGAGGAAAACCGTGTTTAAAATAAACTCTGAAGCGCGATCGCGAGAAAACCCATGTTACAACATTGGCAGTGAGCCCATTAGAGGAGAAACCACAACCCATAAGTAGGTAAAATCATCAGGGGTCAGAAAAATATGTTGCAACATTAGCAGTGAGACATGCCGCCCAGACTTTCCTCTTGCTAGTTGCTCAGCGGCTCACAATCAATAAGCAGGTGCAAGACAGTTGTCAATTCAAGTAGCTTGGCACAAATTGTCAAGCCAGAACAAGTCCACAAGCATCATGTCCAAAGCAGGTCAAAATGTTTGGAGTGACAACTGCAAGCCCACCTTCAAGAGTTCCTTGTTGGTAGGTGACAACTTATGCCTCTCTTTAAGGTCAGATTTGAAGCGCAAGCCATGCAACCGTGTTTACTCAGGCCTCCAAGGAGGTTGTGAACCATGTCTGAGGGTGCAGTGAAGTACGCATGATGCAGTGTTGAGTGAATCTCACGAAACACGTCAGCTGCAATTTGCCATAATTCGACACAAATGTCTGTTCCTGATCCATGAACTAACTTGTGTATGTAGGCTTGTGCGTATGGGACCACATATCAGCATTCAAAGCCATCTTTGTACAGCCTGAGCAATGCTGATGCCTCCGCTACCACCTTCCTCTGCAATAAGAGCGTGCATTGACTAAGAGAGCAAGAGAGTTGTGCATTATGCTGTCGTGTCAACAGGAGAGGTCGAACTTGTTATGTAACGACGATCACATGGGTTCACATGGCTGCCCGCATGTCCGTAGTCATATTTGTGCTGGGTTAAACCGACCAGGCAGCGCTGAAGCGAAGAATTGAGCTGCGATGACTCTATTTGTTGTGACTGGATATTCGCATTTCCCCGGCTGCCCAGAGAATCCAACTGAAAGTCTTGTGAACAGACTCAAGGAAGAGCTGTTGAAAAGTACGCAACACTGCTTGTTTGTCTACTGACCAAAACAACAACCGCTCGCTGTTTGACTGAAATGCGGCAGAATGATGTCGATAATGTTACCAGATTGGCGCCGCCATTCGATTGCGTGGGCCGGCGTACAAAAGGTGCCTGCCAGGTCCCGCGACACCTGCAAGCTGTTGCGTGCAGGGGGTGTCAAGGCTGTGGTATGCAAAGTACTTCCAGTCTCTGCGGAGTTTGTCGATAAGTGGCTCGTTGAGACCGCCAGGGAACTGTTACCAAGCCAACCTATCGTCTGGGTACAGCCTCACTGTGCCCCAAGTCAGCTCAATACTCACGTTCTGACGACTTACTCGTAGTTCGGCTCACTGTGACAGAGGTCCTGGTGTCTGCAGGTGCACTTTGGCGTAGATAGCACAGCGGAGCGTTTCAAACTTGAGGTAACACCTGCAGTGCTGTTGCTGTAGTCCTGTTGTGCAGGGCCCACGCTGCCTTTGGTCCATCATAATCTCCAAAGCTTTTGCCATCATCAGTCTCAATGTAAGACAATAAGCAATGGCATTCCATGTAGGCGCAAGCGTACAATGAAGCAACCTTCAGAGAGCCAGACGAAGATGGTTGGCAACCACAGCACGAGCCAATAGATACACATCCTGGGTGTAGTCCTGACACCTGTCTACACACTCGTCTACCTCTTCAACGTGTGCTCGGTACACTCTTTTCACCAACATCACCTGTGATGCATAGTGTCCTGCAAAATTGTGCTTGGGCCGCCAAGAGTTTTCCTGTCTAGCCCCATTGCTCCCCCAATGCAGTCATGACATGCAGGCTTTAAAGACAAATTTGTTTGTCAAACTTGGCTGTTTGATTTGCAGATAAGCTACAAGCTTTGGGTCATGATGTACAAATCTCACACAGCGCTGGCCGCTACCTCTGCAACTACATCTACTTCAGGTCGCTGCAGCATTGCACCAACGTGCCCAACTGGCATGCAGTGTTTGTTCATGTCCCCCCCCTGAAGTATGCTAGCCAGGAGGCAGAGCTAGCATTTTCACTGGATTTGTTTGATCAGTTGGCACACCAGGTGAAGGCTTCTGTGCCCCTCAACCAGATTGCCTCAAGATGAGTCATTTGAGCTGAGCTGACTTTGGCCTTCAAATTTTGGTTGCTGTTGAGAAGGGTCTGTTGCAAAACGCTATACTATACATATTATGAATTAGGCACATTTCCTTGATAGATGGGATCTCAGATACACTTTCCCAAAGATACTCTAATTCGCAGAGCTTGGTAAAGTGCCTGGATCATAGGGGTATTGCATTGGATACAGTATGCAGTCAAGCAAGGTTGTGTTAGGCTGGGCAATGCATTGCTATGCATCTCGGAGGCTATATTAGGCACATTTGTGTGCCCATATTCAGACTATACTGAACAGGGTGGTGGGTCAGACTATACTGAACCAGGGTGGTGGGTTTGGAGCGCTGTTTTGCTGCTACCATCCTGTACTAATTGTTCTGGCTTCAGATTTGATTATGTACTGAATCGCTTTTGGCCCAACAGACTTTGTGATGTTACCAGTCAACAAGTATGGCTTTGTTCACTAGTAGTGTAGTAGAATGAACAGGAGCTGTCACCATCTGTTGCAGGGTACTTAGCACTGCCTGTCACAGTGTGCTCAACCTTTTGAGTGCACACATGGTTTATGCTGTTTGCAAACTTAGTAAAAATTGATCAGCTTCAGTTCAGACTGTTGCAGCTGCAGCTTTGCCTGTTCAGGGCATTTGTACTAAGGTTGCCTTCCATTGATCTGTGGTCCTTATTTTTCTTTTGCAAAAGATACAGCAGATCGAAGTTGTACTCGCTTTTATCACATGGCTGGATGAGTTTGACATGCTGTTTGAAGACAACTCTCGCAATTTGCAACAGACTTGACTGCCTTGACCTGTTGACTGTTATATAGTATGCTGAAGCTAGCATATTCTCACTGGCTGCTTGTACATACACAGCGCTTACCACCTGCATGGTGAAAACTAGCACACATCAGGAGGCACAGCTACAACAGAAACGACACTGGACCACTCTCTGGACTACACTATCCGTCTGACATATCCATTTCCTCATCTGGCGCAGGCTCAGGTATTGCCAGCTCTGCTGGATCCTCAGTAACCCCCATGACTGCGCACACAGTTGGTCACACCTCAGCGTAACTTTACACGCATGCAAACCTTGCCATATATTGCAGCCTTGGCACAACAACCCTGATCATTGGCGCAAGCAGCATGCTTTCACATGGTTGCTGCCACAACTTGGTGACAGAGCCTTGGTGTTGCTGCCAGCTGCGCCCAATGATGTTTGTCATGTGCATAGCGATATTGCCGCATAGTTGCCACAACTCTCATACAGCTCCATGGATGGCTGAAAAGGCCAGCTTAGGGAATGCTTACCTTGCAAGGGACTGCTAAACTCCTCAGCAGATCCTGCAGGTGCAGCAGCATGAGCATCATCCTCAGCTGCTGCAGTTGTGGCAGCAACAAGGTCTGATGGCAGCTGACTGGATCCTTCTGATGCTGTAGCGCCGGCAGGAGCAGTGGCAGCTGATGTGACCCCGCTGCTCAAGCCAGGACCTTGTGTTCGCTGAGTCTCAAGGGCTGCTGCTGCTGCTGTTCTGTCATCATCTGCTTCAGCAAAAGCAGCACTGGATGCTGGAGTGACATCAGTGGAAGCTGGTGGTGGGGGTGGAGGCGGGGTTGGAGCAGGGTCTGCTGGGGGTGACGGTGGTGCGCTGGGGACGGCATCATCTACAAGACTTGATGCAGGGACTGCATTTGCATCCCCAGCAGAGGGGGTTGAGCCTGCGGGGGGTGGAGGAGGCCCTGGAACCTCAGCAGGGCCTGACATTGAAGGCTGGGGTCTGCGCAGCCTCCAAGAAGGGTCTGGACCTGTGTCTGTGGGTGTGTCCATGGCAATGCTGGTGGTCTGGAAGTGACCCAGGTCTGTTTCTGATGACTCGTGCCGTGACAGGGATGGAGCAGCAGCAGGTCTGCTGGGGCGCTGTGGGACCTGCTCAATGCTCTGCTGTCTGATTGTGGGTGAGCTGCCCTGCCACTGAGGCTTTGGCGGCCGTGGCATGTAAGGTGGTGGCGGTGGTGCACCAGCAGGTGGCCTCTCCCTCAGCGGTGGTGCAGCCTGGTGCTGCAGGATGGATGGCAAGTGATGCGGTGGTGCTGGGCGGTGGTGCTGCTGCAAGCCAGCCTGGACAAAGTGCTGGGGTACATGGTGACCCAGGTGGGGTCGCTGCAGACCCCTCTGCAAGCCCTGTTGCAGCATGGGGGGTAGGTGGGGGAATGCAGGCAGCTGCCCAGGGAACCCTACAGGTGGCATGCTTTGAAATGGCGGCATAGCATGCCCAGCATGACTAGCATGGCCAGTCTGCCATGCTGGGCCTTCTGTGAAGGCTGGCTGTGGCGGCGGCAACTGTGGCAGTGGCGGCTGTGGTGGAGGGGCCCTAGGCAATGGTGGCTGGTGTGGTGGCATGGGTGCCTGCTTGGGGCGGGAAGTGGAGGGAACAATATTGCGTGCCTCAGAATGCCGCTTGGCCTGCAGCATCTGCTCAACAGCTTCCAAGGCAGCTGCTGCTTGTGCCTCACCATCTTGCCTTGCAGACGCAGGCTTTGGTGGCAGGACGTCATCGATAGCTGATTCCGTAGGAGGTGGTGGTGGTGGTGGTGGCTGCATGCTGGGCATGCTGTGCATGCTGCCTGACACTGCCAATGGGGGTTGTGGGGCACTGCCCTGCCCTGACTGAAGAGGCACTTGTGCTGGTGGTGCATCAGTGAACCTGGACCTGCGTGCCTTTGTCCTTGGCTCAGCAAACTCAGCAGCTGCAGCAGCGCCACCGCTACCACCATCAGCAGCAGGAGCAACAGCAGCTGCGGTTTCTGGCTGAGCAGTGGCAGCAGCCACAGGTTGAGCAGCAGCAGCTGCAGGGGCAGCATCTTCCCATCTTGACTTGCGCTTGCGGCTGGCAGAAGGGGTTTGTGTCAGCTGTGGTGGAGGCAACCCAGCTGCAGCCGGCGGTGGCGGCAGACCATTGCTGGTCACGCCTCTTCCGTTTTGCATGCTGCCATTGGCAAAAGTATCTGGACCTGCTGCTTGAGTGCCTGTAGCACTGGTGACCTGGGGTTGTGCAGCAGCAGCACCTGTGAATGCAGCTTTGCTGGAAATAGGAGGCATCCTTGGAAGAGGTGGCAAGATGTGGGGGCTTTCAGCAGGTGAGGAGCCTGGACCATAGAGGTCAAAGTCATAAGACTCTGCTTCCGAGGGGTTGTACAAGTCTGCAGGGGGGATGGGTCTGGGGGCTTCTGGGGGTCTGCTGCTGCCTGTGGATGCATTGCTGGCAGGTGGCATGGAAGTTGCCTCTGCCACCCTGTTGCAGCAGTACAGACAGAGGGATTTAGATTCTGCATGAATTACCTGAATGCTGCACACAAGCAGGGTGTTCAAACAGATGCAAACAGTAATGCACCTGAACCACTAGCTGTTCAGAACAGCAGAAGATGTGTGTTTAACAGCTGGCTCTGCAAACGCAATCCTGTGTGACATGCTGTGACCGGGACCCAGGCCTTTCTGCAAGGCATCTATGCTATAGGCTCATGCTATATATCGCTGCTGAATGGACTTAGACAAGCAGATGGAGCTTTCAAGCAACAGTCAAAATGCCTGTGCCATTGAGCAAGTCAGAAGGTATATACCTTGGTAGCTCCATATTGGCAGAGGCAACAGTCTTGGGAGGAAAGGAATCAAGGCCAGCTAGGTCCACGCTGCCTGCGCTGGGCTCAGAGAACGCACTGAGTGCTGGTGAGGGAATGTTGATTTCATTGCCATCGGGAGCATAGTAAGTGACACCAGATGGGGCTGCCAGTAGTCCTGATTTGGTGATTGTCAGGCCAATGTTTGAGGCACACTGGTCTACTATAGCCTCTGAGAAAATCTTCTCCTTCTTCCAGGACGTCAGAACCTTTTCTACCTGAGCCTGCATTAGCAGCAGACAATGTACTGCTGTGGCATGACAGCAGAAGCATAGAACCTGGCTTGGTGCAAGCATCATGTGCTCTTTCTGTGGGGTGATATTGTTTGTGCTGTCACAGATCACACACAAGCAGAAGTTCTGTGAGTGAACCATTGCTACTGGTCAGCATGCTGACGTGACAACCATGTGTGAACCGTTCAGAATTGATTGCTCATGTATCGAGGGAGGCATGCTCACCGTCTGCTCAGATGGCAGATCTGCCACCAATTCAATCAGGCTAGCTATGCTTGGGCCCCAACGACCAGCTGCAGGCAAAAATTACATAAGATGTGCACACGCAGGTCTGACGGCACTGGTGCTGCTGAAATATAAAGAGGAGCATCTGACGCATACTGTATTTGTCCTGCAGCTTGTGCTTCTTGAGGGAGTGGCGGCAGATGGTGGATATGACGTACAGAGCATTCAGGCGCTGAGCTGGCTTCGCTTTGCGCATCTGACGCTCCGTCAAGGCACACACATGTTTGTAGCACTGCAGCAGGTATCTCAAGTTAATATATCAGAGTTGCTTGTACACAAGACCTGACAGGTCATTAAGGAGTGTTGTACGCTCAAGAAAGCATGGTCAGCATATATGATGGTGACGGTGAGCTCCACCTGGCCCATGTCCTCAAGAGCTATCTTCTGTACTGTAGCTATAGCACCTTTACTGCCTTTCTTGACTGCTTTGTCCAGCACTTCCTTAAACTCGGCCTCCCTTTGCCAGGGCATCGCTGCTGAACCGCTTCAACAGCCAGGTGTGCGTCGCTGAAAAGCCAGCTTAAAGCAGCAAGCAGGCACGGATGCACGGGAATGGCCCCTTGTGTGAAGTTTGCGAGCGCTGTGGCTCAGACACAAGTGACAGTGGTGGCTGAAGCCCAGCGCTTCTAGATCTTGGGCAAGGGACGGTGCGGTCGCGCTATCGATCGCAGCCAGCCTGCGTCAGACTGAGAATCACTGTCGATACAATAGCGACATAATGGCGAAGGGAGCAGCGTCAAAGTTATCGTTGCCTCAAGCAACTGAGGGCTACTTCTGTTTCTGCTGGCGTTACACACACTGGGTCTGATTTGTGCTGTTCAAAGTGTACAATAGTAGCAGAAGCATGTTGCGTTGGGTAGTCCATCCTCAGTGTCAGTCTGTTGAGTTGAAAGCCGCATTGAGTCACACATGCGCTGCTGCAAGTGTGCATTCGCCACTACTTGTGCATTCGCCACTACTAGCAACCGCAGTCAAACTCATCTGATTCAGATGATCTGAACATTTGTTGCCAGCACGTGTGCATTCTGTCATTTGAGCATACATACAAGAGAGTGTTCATGCATGTACATGTGAAAGCATGTGTGACACATGTAACACAATGTCATGCTTTCACATTTGCATTTCGCTGACACATCTGCAAGACCAGCACCGCCCTTGCTACCCGCGACTCCGTCTACTCAACCGCCAGCATTTCCACTGTTTGTGAATTTTGTCTGCACGCACATCGGTTGCAGTCTGAAGTTGCCCTGAGAGCGACCCTCGGAAACCGCTTGAATTGCCTTTAGCTGTCCAGTGATCTGGTCAAAGGTCAGCTACTTCGGCGGGCTGCTTGCAAATTGTTGTGTAGAAGAGCCTTCTTGTGAGCCAATCTAGAGTTTCATCGCCGGTGATCATAGCTTACAGCACAGCTGGGAAGCTGTCAGAACTCATCGCCTGGAGTGACTGTCATCACACAGCAGCTCTTGGGACAGCATGAGTGCTACTGTGGGGGCAACTCGCAATCGAACAGACTTGTTTCTCAAGTACCGAAATACAGCCCGGGGCGGGAGCCGGCCGTTAGGCTCATCAGGGTCCCCAAGCAAAGCCAGTGACAAGTAAGGTCTTCTGCAACTTGCACTCTCATTGCATTCGCACCACACCTTGCAGAGCAGCCCATAGCACATGATTTGCCTACTGTTGGCACCTGTGGTTCAGTGATCTGCAGCAAAGCAACCTGCAACTTGCCCAAGTATAAGGAAGCCGCAAGTACGACCTACTTCAGGGCAACCCAGACACAGTTTGCCGGCGCAGATCTTACGGACTCTCACGTACTTTTCTGCTGTCTAGGGGTACAAGTAAGCTGCTGGAAGCAGCTTTGGCCAGCACAGCAGAGAATGGCCTCTCAAATGCAGAACTAGGACAAGCTGGTGCTGCTGGACTGATCTCACCTCAGTATGTTGACTTCAAGGAACAGATCAGAACAGAAATGTTCACCATCAAGCAGAAAATGAATGAGCTGCGAGCATCACATGGCAAGGCAACGCTGACCAGCTTTGATGATACTAACAGCAGCGAAGTAGAGATTGAAGTTCTCACTCAGGACATCACTCGCTTGTTCCGCAAGTGTGAAGTCAGGCTGCAGAGATTTGGTGACACTGGATCAGTCAGTGAAGCTGACGAGAAGGTAGGCCACACTGTTCTTGAGTTCCTCTCATTGCAACATGCAAGAGCTGGCAGCGTTTCATGCACATGCCTCTTCATCATGCTCCCTGCAATGTGCTGGATCTGATGTTGCAAAGCGGTGCTGAAGCTTATTTCCACACCAGGACCCATGCAGATCATCACTGTGCTGTTCACACTTCAGTAGATGTGAATATAGCCATCCTCCCCAGCAAGCCAGGCAATATGTTTTGCTTGTGCTGAGCATTTGTCCTGCACAATGGTGTCTGTTGCGCGTATGTTTTTGTCAAGCTACGCAGACAATACATAACCTTTCATTTGTGAAACGAAATCTTTTGTTATCCAGTGTCAAGCTGCTTGTCATGGCATCTGCCATGATCAGCCACAAGCTCCTGCTTACACACTTCCTCAGAATTGCAGAGACCTGTTTGGAATGGTCAGCCTGCATCTCACATCTGCAGGTCAAATTGAATGTGCAGCGCACGCTTGCTATAGAGCTGCAGCGATTGTCTGTGCAATTCCGAAAACAGCAGAAAGCCTACCTGAACCGGTTAAGGCAGAAGAGTGGTCCATCTGCGTCCGGTGCCAGCTTCAGTGTGCTGGATGAGACAGCAGGGACTAGTGGGCGAGAGGCTCTGGACCCTGAGTATGACCCAGGCTTCAATGAGATTCAGGTATCCTCAAACAATACCAACACCAAGCATCCAGTTGTGCTGGCAGCGTGGTGAGTGACAAGTCCAAGTCAAATCATACAGTCTGTAAGGCTGATACAGCAGCTTGGTCAACCATGAAGCATGTAACCACATGTCAGCATTATTTACATATGCAGATTGCATTCTCTCCCCATGTCACCTCCATACAATGCGACATGGAGAGAATGCAGCATGTGACTCAGGTTGTGAGTATGATGCATTGGCACAGCCTGTAGTCCACCCCTGCTGCTGTTGACTTGTGCTATTGCAGCATACTGTCATGCATTGCAGGTGATGAAGCAGGGAGCCACGGTGCTTTGTTGCACATCGTGCAGATGTACAGCCCCTTTCTGCAAAACAAACAGTAGCAGGCCTTGACGGCAAGCAACAGTTGCAGCATTTCTGTCTGACAGTAGCTGGGTGAGTGCAGACCATGAAGGTGGACACCATGGAAGTCCTGGCAGATGAGAGGGATAGGGAAGTGCGCAACATATTGCAGTCCATCAATGATCTGGCACAGATCATGAAGGATTTGTCAGTACTGGTCATAGACCAAGGGACAATTCTGGATAGAATAGATTACAACATGGAGATGGTAAGATCAACATATATCACATGCTGCATGATAGCTCTTTTGACCCAAAGCATGCAATATGACTCATAAGCATCTGCATCGAATGACGGTGCCTGTATGCATTTTTTGCTTTCATGTTGCATGCATAGGGCAGTGTGATGCTCCAGAGGGATGTGACCCTGAGCCCGCTCTGCCATGACTGTCTGTCTATGAACCAGGTCTCATTTGCAGTATGATGAACCATGCAGGTAGCGACCAAAGTAGACGAGGGAGTGAAACAGCTGGTTCAGGCTGAGAAAACTCAGAAACAAAGTCGCACCATCCTGTGCATTGTCTTCCTGCTGGTTGCGGTCATCTTCATGCTCTTTATTGTTGTATTTAAAGCCATCTTCTTCTGAATTACTGCGCTGGGCTGCTGCATATGGGCAAGCAACCTCGTGCCACTCCCTCCTCACCTTGTATGGAGCATATTTGGATGCTGCTCCCCTGCTCAAGCCTGGCAGGGGCATGCGCCTATGGGGCATATGCATGTTGGCAAGATGTCGCAACAGCTTAGGCTCTCAAAACACTGTGCAGGCACAATCCAACCAAGTACACTTACTCGTAAGAAGCTTGTGCATCAAAGATGAATAGCCTGAATCAAAGCTGCTGGCGGGATGTCTGACCATAAGACTGCACTTATTGCCAGTGACAAGATCTTGTCGATCAGGTGCGAAAACGCTTTGCACCATGTGCAATAATCCGAAACTCGTGACAGCAAGAATGATTCAGCCAATCACGTAAGCCAAAATCTGTATTTGCCCATGGGCTTCAAGCAGTTAGTGCCACTGGGATGCTTTCAAACCCACAGTCGCTCACGGTCACAGGCTTGCTAACAGACCCTGATGAACTGCCCAAACTTTCAATCTGCTGCAAGACCTCCATGCCAGACTCAACCTGACCAAAAACCACATGCTTGCCATCTAGATGAGGCTGAGCACCAAAAGTGATGAAGAACTGAGAGCCATTTGTATTGGGTCCAGAATTTGCCATGGACAGCTGACCAGCTTCAGTGGGCTTGAAAAGAAATCCCTCATCATCAAACTTTGCACCATAGATTGATTCTCCTCCTGTGCCATTGCCTTTGGTGAAGTCACCAGCTTGTGCCATGAATGATGGAATGACCCTGTGAAAGCAGCTGCCTTTGTAATGCAGAGGCACCCCTGATGCTGTTTGACCCTGCAGAACAATCATACTCATATGACTCAAAATGTCATTAGATACAGTAGGAGGAGTGCAAACAAGTCACAGCATGCATGGACAAGGCATATATCCAAGGCCATATGGACAAGGCAGATATCAAGCAGATACTTCTGTCTGTGACTTGTATCACAAGACATTTACTTGTTGAGTCTGGAGGTACAGAGCAATTAAACTAATAAACTTGCATCTCCTCAGGTAGGGCAGGCCTCACTAATGACTATGACTGCCATTTTGGGGTTTGGGCGTTTGTGACGCAATACAACCAGGGCAAAAGCAGGCGCAAGCTGCAATTTACATGACTGTGATGCATACAGGTGCAGCCCCTCAAGCATAATTCAAGCAAGACAAACCTTGTCCCCAGCACACAGCGCTCTGAAGTTTTCCACAGTCTTTGGCAAGGCATTGCCAAATAAGCCAAAAACTAATCTGCCAAGTGGCTCTCCATCTACAGCCGTATCAAAGAAAGTTCTGTGGGTCACCGTGGCATCAGCAGGTGGTGCTGGCTGAGATTCTAGGGGAGATGGCCAGCTGTCGTGACCGATGACTGTCTTTTCCAGTGTAATATGAATCATACGGCCAAGTTCTGTCTCTTCAAATATCCAAAAGCTGCCTGCAGAAGTGGTCACATATCTGTCTCTGAGCCGTATGTTGGATCTGGATTCTGTTGTTTCAAAAAATGCTGCAAAGCATACCATCTATATTTACTGCTTCAGGCAAGTCTCCTGACAGCAAAGATTCACCCTTGACTGTCAGCTTGAGTCTATTGGGGTGCACCTGAAAGCTGAGGTCCGCCAGTCCTATCAGCATTGATTGGCACAAGCAGGTGGACTTCGTCTGTCGTCTGAAGCCAACCGACATCCAGGTTCTTACCCTGCAATCGGTTGTGACTCAGAAGGAGGTGGCGTGCAATAGGCTCGATGCCATTTATCCTTGCTTACTGGCTTTAGCGCCTGCAAGCGGCTGCTGGGAAGGTGTATGCATGTCTTATGACTCCTATGAGTCCTATGCAGTCTTGAGTGTGACCTGTGATATGTGCGCAGTTGTGGGCAGACTGCATGCCCGACAGCATGCTGGCAAAAAGCACTCATGGAAGTCCTTCTGTGAGCCAGGCGAAGGCCCAAAATGATCTTGGTGGTGTTCTCAACGGCAGTTAACACATCTTACGCTCTGCCAGCCTATTGTTTTTTGACAGTCTTGACTGAGAGTTCAGTGAAAGCAGCTGCTGAAGAAGCCAACTGTCTTGAAACGCTTGGAAAGGGTCCGAAGAAGCCTTTCGGGTGTTCATTGAGCCTTGCAGACGATGACAGATGATTCAAGCCGGTCGACCAAGTCTGCAGCGAATGGACACCCTGAGGTTTTGAGCGCAAGACCATGGCCGCGTCAAGCTACCGTTTTGATCAGACGATGCTGCGCAGTTTCCAGACCTCCTTGAACAACGCCCAGCACATTGTCATCTTGACAGGAAAGTCGCCTCGTCGTGAAATATATAAGACCTTTGCGGAAGTCAGACTTGGGAACTGAGTGCAAGCTTGCAAATGCATGCAGGTGCTGGTACATCTGCGGAGTCTGGAATACCAACTTTCCGAGGAGCTGGAGGTTTGTGGAGGAAGTACCAAGCCACAGAGCTAGGCAAGCATGTCGTGCAAAGTCCGCAGAAATCGTGCGAGTTTCGTTGTGAACAGTACCAGACCATATTCTTCAACACATCTTAGATCTGCAGCTACACCTGAGGCTTTTGTCAGAGACCCTTCACTTGTTTGGGAGTTCTATCACTGGCGCCGGGAGGTATGATGACTGCCATGACACGCAAACTCTGCTTAGACACTCAACTGTCTTGTACAACAGCATGCATAGGACAGGTGGTGTCCAGAAGCAACCCAAATAAAGCGCACTTTGCTCTTGCTGCCTTGGAAAAGAGGTGCAAGGAGGAAGGCAAGAACTTGACCCTCATCACGCAGGTAAGACCAGCAACAGTGCGCAGGGTCATGCACACCTTTGCCACTTCTGCTAAGCCAAGCAAATGTACACCTGGTGTGTGTTCACGTAGAACATAGACCGGCTCCATCAGGCAGCTGGATCAAAGAGCATCATAGAGCTTCACGGCTCTCTATGGGATGTCTGCCGTGCTGACAGGTGAGCACACACATCAGCCACAAACTATCCTCTTTTCATCGTGATCACGATCTTCTTATGAACTGTCCCATGCATTGAACCAGCAGCGTTGATAATCAGCCAATGGTTGGCATTTGGCATATGCATATTGTAGATAGCATGCAATCTACTCAGCTTGCGAGGAAGCAGCCATATATGCAGTTGTCTTGGCCTTCCATGCCACCTGAATACCAAACCAGAAAGTAGCTGCGAAACAAAAGCGGCAACATGCTGCATGCATGTGTGATGTGGTCTCACATGCACACCAGTCAAGCATGTGCAATCTGCAAATCACACATCCACTGTCCTCCCAACTTGTTTTTCAACCTATTCAGGCAGGGCTACCGGTCTGATGATCAGAAGCCATGGGAAGACCGCACACAACCACTGGTACGCTTCATACCAGCCTTGCTTCATATTACGTCTTGTAGACTTGATGACTTCACTCTGACTAAAGCATGACAAGGTCAACCTAACATCAGACCTGAAACATTCTGACTTGGGTTGTCATCACCATCATTATGTTCAGGCACAGCTACGTATACATCTGCCAGATGGACTAGTTATGCATCTGTACAAAGCAAGAAAAAGCCGACTGTGCTGCGCACGTGTCAAAGGTGTCACCATGAGCAAGTGGCATCGGTTGTTTACAAAAGCCGATGCCCCCTCACAGAGGCTGTAAGCTTATGCCAGCAATCATTGGGGTGTGCCATGTACAACAGGCTAATCACGACTAAACTTACAGTAGCAGGTTGTTTGCAGGTGCCAGAACTGCAGGGGCAAGGGGCACCGGATGTGAAGCACCATGCCAACATACCTCTTAAGAAGCTGCCACATGACTCACAGGGGCACTTGCTGCCCCCAGGTGTGGTGTGGTAAGGCTTTGCATGCACAAGACTTAGTCCACCAAATGCCATTTCACCAGCTATCATATCGTGTGAATGCATGTCCAGCAATGCTTCAATCTAGAAAGTGAACCAAGCTTGATTGCTCACACTCAACTGAATTACACTGCCTGCAGCTGTGCATTTTGTGTTGGCAGCAACCATGTGATGCCTGATCAGACAGACTTGACAAGAGTATGCACATCAGCTGGGACACAACCCAGCCATGACCAGTGCAGCAGAAACTTCCATGCTGTACAGGTTTGGAGAAGGTCTAGACCCTGATGTGCTGGGGGAGGCTGCCAAGGCATTGCAGACATGTGACCTCTTCATGACCATTGGCACATCTTCTCAGTCCTTTGTTGATTTGAGCTATAAAGCAGCATGAGATCATCAGATGTGATGCATTCTTCGCTGTTTGCATCCACAAGGACATGGAATCATTAGTAATGTTATGCATGTGAACGAGACCACTACATAACATCTAGGGCTGTGCTAATTACCATTTACTGGGGTCCGATGTTGTAATTAACATGTAATTACTTGGAATACCTTACAACACGTAAAATTGATGTGACTTATCTTACGTGCTTTTGCTGTACTTCACCAATTTTGATTTTGAAGGCGGCAATCGGCTTCTCTGCGCAAAAGAACAGCATGTAGCAAGTTGAAGAAAAAACCAACCAATATTTCATGCTTTTTGCTACCAAATCCGTGTTTTTAGGGGTTTTGAGAATCTAAAAATGAAACTTTTCCATAAAAATAGTGTGCTTTTATACTTGGGCTTTGCTTATTCTCCTGGTATGTAGCATGTTTTGCCTGCTTTCAGCAGCATCATGCTGTAAACTAGTGTAAGAGTAGATGACTTACTTTACTTCTTACGGAGCCTCAACGTAAATTTGACGTAAATTACGGTAATTACAAGGAAGTAAATTTAGTGTGTAATGTAATTAGCACAGCCCTAATAACATCACATCATTGCATCAAATGCAGTATGTCATCATGGCAAAATGAGTCAGCATTATCATGGCAGTGGCTCACCAATTGGTTTTGCAGAATATCTATGATTGTGGTGTTGGCTACAATGTGCAGGGCAAGGCTGGTGAGATCTTGCCTGAGTTGTTGGGTGTGACTGTGTAAGGAGCTATGGAACGGGCATCTGTGGACAAGAGCTGTGTACACATGTGTTGTGTCAGACTGCAAGGCCCTCAGAACGAACAGAGAATGCCTTCTATCTTATGTGGTTAATGCACAGAGCTGTAGGATGTATGGTCTGCATTTTTCGAAATGAAACTCAGTGCAACCGCCAGAGAAACTACACAGGCATTGTCAACACTGCATGTGCAGTCAAGAGACCAAAGATTAGCACGGATTCATTTTGTGTCTCGAAAGAAGTTCCCACGTGAGACAGTGAAGTAAGCTAACTCAACAAAACCATCCATGCAAAAACTCAACTATTTCACAAATAAAAGCTCCCCAAACAATCACACAAACATGCTTTCCGAGCAACAACATTGCACAAAATCCGCACTAATTTTCTGCTCGATACACTGAAGACAGCTAGCTCTATCAGTCCTCCATATCACTGTCATCAGAGAGCTCGTAGTCTTGCAGCACATCATCCTGGTCATCATCTCCTGCTGAAACAGCGTCAGCAGCAGGTCTGAACTTGCTGCTTTGCTTGCCATCAGCCTTCTGTTTGCCTTTGCCCTTGCCCTTTGCTGGCAGCAGACTGCCCTCAAATGCAGCTTGACCCTGCTGCACACAAAAGTGCTGTTCAGAGGTGCAAACAATGCACAGCCAACTGGGACTGGTAGCACGCTACAGTGCAAAGGCGTCTCTACATCTACTGGTGGCGAATTTTGCAATTTTGTAGCAGAGTTCCCTGCCAAGCAGAGGACATAATGGCATGCAAGAAGCCCGGGATCCTCTGTTGAAACAATTGTGTGTCTTCCTGAGACACACCAGAGTTTGAACATGCCGAGGCACAACTACAGATGGTAGCTCACCTCATCTGCCTCCTGAGCATCATCCTCGCGCTCTGACTGCTTCATAGGGGCCTCTTCCTCCTCTTCAGAGTCAGACGCACCATCAATCAGGCTAGCTTTACGAGGCACTGAGAGCTCATCAGAGCTCTGCATGGCTCGCCGCTGTACAGCCTTCTCTCTCAACACCAGAGCATACTTCTGCAAAGGAGCCTGCACACGAGCATAACACCTGCAACTCTGCTTCTGCAGCCTACATGCACAATATCCTTGCAACGTGAAGAGAACAGCACTTTACGCCAAGTAACTGCTGCTGCTGACAGATCATGGTGCATGTGCATGACGAAAGACCCAGAGTCAACAGGAATGTTCGGCAGGAATTCCTTGCAAACGCAATGAGATAGGCCAGCAGTACTGAATCTGAGCAGCGCCTCACCTGATTAGCAGCCGACTCAGTCTGGAGGAATGCGTTCACTTGTGCTGTGTCTTTGGGGCTGAAATCGACTTGCTGCCGCCGCTGGCTGACGAAGGCCATGTTGCGCTCCAGGGCATCTGCAAGCGCCCTGGAAGAGGTACGGAAGCGCTCCACCTTGCATTGCTTGCCAAACTTGCGCAGGTGCAGCAGGGGCAGATGAGCCAGCTCTGGGAAGGCAATGCTGCAGGACCACTGGCTCAAGTGCTCTGCCAGTAGTTCAATCACCTGAAAAGCCAAAGAAAACACTACAACCTTCGGCATCAGTTTAAAGAAGAAGCCCAGTATTGTACCTGGCTGCCCAGGGAGTTCAATCACCTGCGAAAGTGTGTGATCGGTGGTGATGAGGCTGATATTTCTGCCTGGCTGATGCCTGGCCTTATGCCTGGGTTATACCCACAAGCGTGCCGGGTGCACAGCAGCGAGTGAGCTTACTTTGCAAAAGAACAGGTGTAAAAGCACAGGTTCAAGTGGGTCACGATATGTGACAGACATGGCATTTATCAAACAGATGTCAATGGGCTGAGTCTGGAATGCTTTATTGCAAAATATGGAAACAAGCGCCCCTTTGGCAACTCAGCTGTACACTTGCACAATCTGAAAAGATCTGCATTTGCATGCATTATACATGTGCAACCAATCAATGCAAGAGGCAATGCAATAGCATTGCAACCTTGGCTCGGATGAGTGGTGCATGGTCATCAGCTCTGTTGGAATCAGGGAAACCATGAACATGCAACTGCTGTGCACAGACACCCATCAGCCAAAATAGGGCGTCTTTGAGTTGTGGCCATAGCAAAGAAGGTTGGTTGGCAAGAGGCAGAGAGACAAGGAGCAAACCTGTGACACAATCTCCTCTTGGAAAGCTGGTGACCTGAGGGCATTCTTGCTGACACGCAACTGGAGGGCTAAATCGGGCATGCCCCCAGCCCCTGCCTGAGGCCTTTTGCTTAGCTCTCCCCACTGCAGGCAGTGGAACATGGCCGTTGATGACATGAGAGGGACAAAGGCAAGTTGCTAACGAGAATGACAACGTTGCATGGTCACGGCCATCAAGCAGGACATATATTTTATATTTTGATGGGTGGGAAAGTGAGTGAATGAACAAGCGAGCGAGCAAGCCAGCAAGCACGACTGCCTGCCTGAACACGTGTGGACTCAAGCACATCTCAGTATGAGCATTGACAACAAGATGTGTGATGTAGCGCACCTGTAGCATCTCCAGCAGCAAGGGAGAGAGGGGGATGAATTGGCCCACTGCCTTCCCCAGTCCCAGCAGGGCCCGAATGCAGCGCAGGCGCAGTGGGAAGTACCTGGGTGTAGGCACCAGGCGCACTGTGCCCAGCAGCACTTGTGTCAAGGGGTATACCAAGGGCCTCAGCTCCTGCAGGCGCACATGGCTGCCATTGCTGCTTAGCACAAAGCACATTGTGTAGGTTGCACTACATACATTGACTTGGTATGGGGCACAGTGTCTGACATAAAGACATACAACTGTAAGATGAGCTCCCAGCTTGGGAGAGATAGCACAAAAAAAGTGAAGACAAGCAAATGATTGCCAGAACATATCCTGATGTACTATGAGCCAGACCTATCAGGCGCCAACTTCAGAATGGGCATTCAAACATCTCACGTGAGCGCTCGCAGCATTGAAAAAGCAAGGTATCCTCACCTGCTTGTCAGCATGTGCAGCCAGGACCTTGGCCCAAAGCTCCAAGCAGTTGACAGTCTGCCAGCAGTACACCTCCCTGAAAGCATCCTTGGTACGCATGGCCAATGCCCCTCTCAGCAGCACTGCCAGTTGCCTGATGCCTGTGAAGGCCTGCTGATAGGAAGCTGCCATGTCCAAGCCAAACATGTCTACCACACAGCTGGCCATGAAATGTATGTGGGGCACGCTGGCTGCGTTCACGAACTTAGCGTTCTGTACAAAGCTGCGGTACACACCCTGCAGGCAGGACAACAGAAGCTCGAAAATATGTGCGGAAAAATATGTATGGAAAAATGTTTTTTAATAATTAATATTTTCGATATAATCATATTTTACTTTTACATCTTCAAAATGTCTTGGTGTTACTAACTTGCTTTCTAATTTTCTTACCATAATAGCTTTGAAGAATACCATTTTCATAGGTTGAATTAAGTATGGAAAAATGTTAGTTTCCAAACTGTTGGAAGTTGGAAACTAACATTTTTCCATACTTGATTCAACCTATGACAATGGTATTCTTCAAAGCTATTATGGTAAGAAAATTAGAAAGCAAGTTAGTAACACCAAGACATTTTGAAGATGTAAAAGTAAAATATGATTATGACAACAGATGCTAAGAGAATTTGTATAGTGTAGTGTTGCCTGGTTTGGTGCCCCGTTCCAAGTGACTGATCTTGGGTATACATATGAAGCAGCTGTGACGTGGGCTTGTGCTGACACCTTTGCATTCTGCCTCTTAGAATGCTGTCATTTCATCCCATAGCAACAGTAGAAACAAAAAGGTGTTTCAGAACATGAACGCAAGGCCTACTTCACAATACTTCGTACTCTAGCCTGACTGACTGAATGATTTGTGCATGAGCCCACAAGGGCAGGCAGTGCTTGATGACTCTCGATATAGACATGTCAACACCTGTTTGTGTGACAGGAACACCTGTCTGCATGATTGATTTGCATGACCTGTTTGCATCACATCTTGGTATGACAGAGAGCATACCTTGAGAGCTAGCTCTAGAGCAGGAGGTGGCAGCATGGCGGCCATGTGACGGATGAAGAGGAGCGCCTGCAGGCGGGGGGCCTTGTCAGCACCCCCAAAGATGGTCAGCACCTGCCGCAGAAACTTCCGCTGCAGCTTCGCAAAGGGAGCCAGCAGTACTACGGAGGCACGCAACCTGCGCAGCGTGAAGGTGAGCATTGCGCTGTCTGTCATCTGACCTGCAGAAAAGAGAAAGAGCTTTAAGCTTTTCAGCGATCATAGTGGGAGCCTGTCAAGGCGGCAGCCCGGAGCTCATCTGACCTGCATGCAAGCAACGTGATCTGGTTTGCAGGGCAGGCCTTTGCTCAACTGTGTCTGACCCTTCTTGCCTGTGGAAGCAACTGCACTTCTGACAGATGGCTCTTGCCAAAGGGTATAAGATTGTTGTGCACTCAAGATCATGACAACCCAGCTATGACTTTGCATGCAGCTTCCTAAACTTTGATTTGTGAACATTGAGTTGGTGCATGTGTTGGTGCACAGCCTCTGGAGTTTCCATGCAAAAGCATTGCATGAAAGTCACAAGCACAGCTCACCCAACAGGTGCAGGGAGTTGCCAAGGAAAGACTTGAGCAGGCCTTCGACTTTCTTCATCCTCTTGGACCTCTGGACATCTCGGGATGTGGTCGTCAGCTCGTCCAGAGACAGCATCCTCAAGAAGATGTGGTGGCCCTCTTTCAGCACAAACAGCATGAGCTTGTTGAAGACTGCACTGCTGGAAATCTTCATTGTCTCGTGCACCTGCTCCTCTGTATCACCATAATGACATGCCAGCCTATACGCCTGCATACCACCAATTTGTTGTGACAATGACAATGACAACAACAACAACAACAACAATGGCAGCCCATTGACGTGAAAGTGGGAAACAAGCTTGTCACATCTGGCTTCTCAGATGCAGTCCTAGCATGCCAGTCATTGGGCCTGCTGAGCTGTGCAAGTTGGCCACTGCCTTCTGACACAGGTACACTGATCTGTAGCTGGTCTCGATCAGTGCAGACAAGCTACAGATCAGTAAACCTGTGTCAGAAGGCAGTGGCCAACTTGCACAGCTCAGCAAGCCCAACGTCCAGATTAGATGACACATCAGCAAGGAAATCATGTAGGTACTCACATCAACATATGCGGCCATGACAAGTGTTGTCACAGGCCTTGCAAGGACAGGACAACCGTACAAGGCATTGCCAGACAAGAGGGCATCTCCAGAGCAACTGCAGAATGAACAGTGAGAATGACCATGAAGTGAGGCCAGCACAAGTGCACACCTGTAGGAGCTTGTGCATGGCTGCAGGGGAGGCGTTTGCCTTGGCTGCATTGCACCAGGCCTCCACCATGGCGCGGCTCACATGCTTCTGCTGCCCTGCACACACTCTTTGTGGTGAGCACTGCAGCCATGACAAGCTACAGAATGAACCAACCTGCAGCTTGCGTGTTACAATGCCTGTCTTTATTTTTGAGACAGCCAGCAGCTGCAATGCTGTATTCAAGAGGCTGACATTGGGAAGGCTGCATATACTTGCTTTCAACAAGGTAAACAGGAAGCTAAATAGCCTGATGAGACTGCCATATTGCGACTAATTGGGGAAAAGCTCAGCTACAGAAGCAAGAGTGCGTTCAAGGAGCGCGTACGCCCTCATACAAGAGGTGTCAGAATCATTGTGCTGAATCATCACTGCTTTTCCCACCCTTCTGCCAATCATCATACTTGCAAACATCCTGCTTGCCACCATCTACTGTACTAAAACCCTATTGCCTAGGTTCTCATCAGGCCCATAATTCTTTGAACTGAGTGCATCTAATTCTAACAGCAACAACACGGACTGACTTGGGTTCCTGTCTGGGTTCCTGACACTTGCAGGCTTTTGCATGCAAGGTGGCAGATGCTCTGCTGAGCACTCCACACAAGCTGCTCAGATGTGAAGGTTCTGGCACTATTCTGCATACAATGCGACATTTGGCAAGCCAACTTGAATAGCAGAGTCAACATCTGAACCATATCCTTAGGACTGATTGTTCACAGCGTGCACAGCATAGGTGCCCATCATCTCACCTGAAGTGCTGGGCTGTTCCTGTTCTTCTGCTCCCTCCATCGGTGTACGCACAGTCGCCTCCTGTAGCCAACACGTTGGTAAGGGTCTGCAGGACATGTGCTATTGCCATGTATTTGCTGGCTCAGGTCCAGCTCAAAGAGCCAGCAATATTTGTATACAACCAGTTGCACACTAATGCTGCTGCACCTGAATGTGGCATTTGATGTGCTGCATATGTCCTGCCTGTTGTGTCTGCACTGTGCTATTTCAGGACTTGTCAGCCCTTGGAAGAGTTGGAAAGCAAATTCAACTTTTTCAACGCGTAGCTGTGACAAGTTTAAGGCCTGAACACTACTTGCTTTTTTTGGTGAATACTTTGCAGGAAAACACTCTTGTAGGTCACAACCCCTCCACTGTTCCAAAATCAGCATGCAATTTTGCACCCTGGCCATCAGTCACAACTCTGATCTGGTCAAGCTGTGATTCCAGCTCACCTCTTCATCTTCTGATGCATCTTCAATGGTCCCTTCCTCCTCTTCGTCATCATCTTGCCCAAACTTGAGCAGCTCCTGGTCAGTCTGCTGCAGATACTCATAGAACTCTGGATCTTGCTCTCTCAGGGCCTCAAGCTGAGCCTGGTGAGATGCAATCTCGGTCTTGTATTGCTTGTTTTGAGCCCGCACAGGATCAGCCTCAACGTCAGCATCATCATCTGGACCACAACACAGCATGTGTTGGGTGGTGTGTGGTCTGTGTCACAAGTTGTGTGCCAATTTTGATACGTCATCACACATTGTTGGAATATGTCACCAGCAAGACAAAAGGACCTAGCCTTCTGCTGCACATTATCCTACATAGGTTGTGAGAAGGTCTTATGGGTTGAAACAGCAAGATGCTGGTGCCTGCATGCTCTGCTACACACCAGTCACTGTGATCCCTAACCAGGACATGCAGCCTTCTGATGCTCAATAGTCATACACAGCAGCTTGCATACAAACACCCATGTGTGTATATAAAGAAGGGTCACTGAATAAAAGCCGGACACTTGATCCTGCAGCATGTGACCCACAATCCTGCAGGATGCGACTCACCATCTGACTCTGACGCTGAGCCTGCATCAGCAGCTGCGCTTGTCATGTCATGTGCATCCTGCTCTGCATCACTGTCCACTGTGGCTGCATCATCACCGGCCTCGCCCTCGCTATCTCCACTGTCTGAAAGCTGGTCCTGCTGTGCGTCAACTGACATGAAGCCCCCATTGAGGAAATCATCAACGTTGAGCTCGGCTGGAGCTTGCTTCGCAGGCTTTGCCTTTTCTGCATTCATGATGTGACATGCTTACATTGTTTTCTAGAGACTGCTAGAGATAGAGCGTCATGACAGCAAACTCTGAGTTGATTTCAGGCAAGGCCTGTGTACTTGGACAAATAGGCTTTGGCTGGGCAGTCCTAGCTGGCTTTTGCGCTAACGTGCAAAGGCTGCAATCGCGATGGACGCACCTGACTTCTTTCTCTGGGCTGCCACTGACTGTTCCTGAACTTCGGCAGCTTTGGCAGCGTCTGCTTTGTCTCGTCGGAAGTGAAGCTTTTTCTTCTTGTGAACACCGCCACCAGCGATCTTTTTCTGAAACTTCTTGACGCCTTTTTTGACCTTACCCATACCCGCTGGTCAAATCTTCCCGAGTGGACCCGGGACTGCGAGGTCTGTCAACTGCGCATTGCGAGTTTTCCGAAACGCTCGCTGCCAGACTGCGGCAACCCTACTGAGTGTTTCAAGACCCTGAAATTCAAACAACCAGCTTTGACCAGAATTTGACTAATCTCGGCTGTCTGCAGAGCTTGACAATAGTAGTCAACATCGACACTGCATTTTGCCATCGAAACAGGCTGACAATCCTGGATGTGACGAAGTCAAGTGCAACTTTGCCATCAACGTCTTCACAACGCTAAATTTCCCTTGTTGTCACGGCTTTCCGACCTTTGGGCAAAGTTGGATTTTATAGCTTCTACCGCACAGTTGCTTGCTGTCGAGGGCAAAATGGTTTCGCAGCTGGCTGCAGAGATGGGACAGGTTAGTTTCAACTTGAAGAGCTGTATCTATCGACTAAATGCTTGTGAACCTCTCCTGTGCCAAACGTGCAGCCTGAGGATCCCACACTGGAAAGGTCTTTCCGGGGGCATAAGGATGCGGTGACATCCGTTGCATTTAACCACAACATGAGGCAGCTGATCTCTGGTAGCTTGGACGGCTGTGTCATGGTTTGGAACTTTAAGCCTCAGCTTCGAGCCTTTCGATTTGCTGGTCACAAGGTCAGCTGCGGTCACTTTCTGAACCTCATGTTCCTCATCATACAGCTACTTGCTGTCTCCTTTCTACTGTGTGTTTGCATGTCATAACATATGCTGCTTGCAGGCAGCTGTTATGTCAGTAGCTTTTGATGGGGTGAACGGCACTATTGCCTCTGGTTCCAAGGACAAGACAGTGCGTCTGTGGCAGCCCTCAGTGTAAGATTTCACTCACTTCGCTGGCAACACACCATACGCAGCAGCCTTTTCTCAACATGCATGAGCCACTGCACCTATAAACTAACAGCCCAAATGTTGACTTCTGGCAGGGAAGGAAGATCTTCAGTCCTGAAAGCTCATACTGGCACTGTACGATGTGTCAACTTCTCTGCAGACGGCAAGTTGCTGATCACTGCTGGTGATGACAAGACTGTCAAGGTATATCACCTCCCTGTTTAACTCTCAAGGCATCAGCATAGCACAGAGATATAGAACATAAGCATGTGCAGCTCAACAGAACAGCATGTGCCTGCCTGTACAATTGATCTCTGCATGAGTTCTGCAATGCGCAATCGTTTGGCATGCTGTTCTTGCACAGCACATGGCAGCCACACCCAAATGCCAACAATACGTCCACTGCAGCCATCACAGCATGCAGACTAGTAAAGTCTATCATCATGAAAGACTCTCACAGAGCTCCACAGACCTTGGTGACAAGCTGTGGTGATACACATAGTAAGGCTGTACTGCCTGCATCACAGCACTGCAAACATTCGGGCCCAGCAGAAAGCTGCACCAAACATCATCAAACCAGCACCAAAGCCTGGGCAGCATAGTTAAAACTTCAGGCCGGACCACTTCAGCAAGTTCATGTAGCCACATCAGGCTTACATGACAGCCCTCACCTGCACTGCCTGGTGCAGGTGTGGTCAGTACCAGGGCAGCGCTTCCAGTTCACCTTCTCAGGCCACAGCAACTGGGTGAGGAGCTGCTGCTTCAGCCCTGACGGCCGCCTGGCTGTCTCGGGCAGTGATGACAAGA
>JAABUP010001101.1_pt1 | contig 57425 bp, 76 predicted proteins | sample 5559201 | NCBI WGS metagenome assembly JAABUP01 (sample SAMN10711887, study PRJNA513373) | rock metagenome | isolation source: Antarctica rocks | place: Antarctica | reverse complement strand
GAGGGCCACCAAAGTGCTGCTGAACAGACATGCTGCACCCACTGCTGTGGTGCTAACCTATCTGCCTTGGCTCATCTCTGCCTCCCCCAAGCATGCCCTCTCTGTGCTCAAGGTACCCCTTGCCTCCCCCCCCCCCTCCCACCCCCCCCCAACCCTTTTAACCCACCAGCCAGCTCTTGTTGCATGCAACACATTCTCACAATAACATCACGCTGCTGGTAACAGCCGGCAGAGCATGCTGTACAAGGCCGCACTGTGTTCACTGACATGTGACATGCTGCCAAAGCTAGCTATCTGCGGATGACTTTAGTAGGTCTTCCAGCCGACTTTGGCTTTGCGCATGAGGTCATAGATTGCACTGGCGTGAGACAGCTTTTTGAGCATGCGGTTGGCAGGGAAGGCCTGATGTTGCTTGCTGCACTGATGGAGAAACATCTGGTCCTAAACAGCATGCAATTTTGGGAAGTAATGTCAATGCTTGCATCTTCGCTTGCATCCATCACTGTGGCAATGTCAGCACTGCATGCCTTGCATGCAATCATGCCCTCTGTCTGCAACACATTGCCAAGCAGAAGGACATGAACATTAAACTTGCTATGGTGAACTCCCGCTTGCACTCACTGCTTGGCTGCATTAAGTGCTTTGATATCATTTTCCAAGTGTGTCCTCAGACATGTACAGCATGTCACACACACCTCTTGAAAATGACTTCTGCTTGCCACGACTGTCATTGCCCCAACTGTCCTTGGTATGTGACAGACAAGGGAGGTTGATGAGGAGACTGGGCTGAAGCTGGTGAGGGGTGAGGGGGGCTCCCCTGACTTGCTGTGGCGCTACCTGGACTACCTGGTCTGCCAACAAGGCAGCTCGCAAGCCACTTTGCACACTGAGCTGGCTCTCACCTTGGCTGATGTTGCCCTGCAGCTGCTGCCACCGCCCCAAACCTCAGGTGCAGTCCTGCATGAAGCACATCGTTTGGTGTGGTAGCTTTGCATGAATGTTCAGCAGCTTTTGTCTGCAAAGCAATGGGAAAACAGTATTAGCGTACTGGGTACTGCAAACAATGTACAGGAGTAGGCATCGCTCTGCAGCAGAGCATGGCAGGACCAGCAATCCTTCCATCTGGCACAACATGAGCACACTGCTAAACAGTGCACATGGGGCCTTGCTTAGATGTTGGATCTGCAAGGTACAGCCAGTACAGCAATCATGCACAACCTTTGCCAGTCCAGCACAAAACTACCGCCTGTCTAATGCTTGCGTCAGCTGCTTGATCGTTTCTACAAGTACTGGTGCTGTCATTGGCGCCCTCCAAATGTCGGAACACACTATCCCTTGCATGCAGTTCAGGTGCTGACATGGAAGCCTCTCCAGCATCTAGTCAGGGCCATCAGGCAGCTGTCAACCAGACTGGCAGCCCTGCTTTGGCAGAGGTACAAGGCCGCTTGAGGAACTTCCTGAAGCAGTCCAGCCGGTATGATGCGCGCCTGTTGCTGGCTCGCATACGAGGGAGTCCGCTCTGGCAAGAGCAAGTCGTCCTGCACAGCAAGGTCTGCTCCTGTTGTGCATATCTGGTCAAACCCACTTCTCTGTACTCATGCTGGCTTGCACCTTTCACATCCCGTCAGACTAGACGGGACTCAATGTGCACAGCAATGAATGCGTTGTTTGCCAGGCGGTAGCAGTGCTAACACAGTATGCAGAGGATGCTGCTTGACTTGTAAAGCTATGGTTGAATATGTTTGCACAGTGCATTGCAGCTTGCCCTTCCAACCGTCTGCAGCTGTTCTGTCAAGCGTGGTCTTGGAATTGATCTGTGCACTTACAGCAGAAGTCTTGATAATTGCAAGGCCTAGTCAGGCCAGAGCAAAGGCCGTGCAGCGCGCCAAGAACACCGTTGTTGCCACAGGTGGGCGATGACACAGCAGCACTGCGAATACTAGCAATAGAGCTTGAAGACATGGTGGAGGCAGAGAGGTATTGTGCAGAACAAGGACTGAAGGGTGGTCAAGCCACGCATGCACTGCTGCTGGACATGCTGCTGCACCCCGGGCAGGGCCGCCCCCCCATGTTTGCTCAGGCCTGCCACCTTCTGGCTGCTCAAGGTTACCTCCTGCCCTTACTGCAACATCACGTCACTGCAGTGTCATCAGCCTGAATCAGACAGGGTAGCTTGTCACCAGTCAGGTTCATCCTGATTCATCCTGAGTTTTGGCCACAAACATGTCTGCAGTAGGCAGGCGATACTTTCTGTGTATGTCTTATACAGCATCTGCTTGCCATATGCTCATGTTGCCAGCAGCAGAACAGCAGTTGCTGTTTGTGCATATAACTCTTAACAACAGCAGCAAGTCTGCCCACCACGACAGCATTCATTCCCCTGTCATGCATGCTGCTAAAGTAACAGCAGCATATGTGCTGCCATCAAAGTCGCTGGTGGGTTGCAGGGGCAGACCTGGATCCTCTGCAGGTGCTTGGAGCCTTATCAGAGGAGATGCCACTGTCAGCAGGAGTTGACATACTGTCTCATCTGCTTTGTGAGCGCCTGCATCGCCACCGGCAGGGGAGTATAATCAGGAGCTTGCACAAGGCCTGCACTCTGTCTGCCTCGGTTGACAGAGCTGAGGTATGCTGTTGTATGTATACTGCTGTGACTGTGACTTTGCATCTGAGGATTGATGTCAATGTTGGCTTTGACGTTTTCCGGCTGACATTTGGTATGTTTGGCTGCAGTTACTATCCAGGAGAGCTGTGACAAGCGAGGAGCGCGCATGTGCCATGTGCCATACTCGCATTGGCAGCAAAATCTTTGCAGTATATCCTGATGGAACCCTAGTGTGTTATAGATGTTACAAAAAGTCAGAACCAAATGTTTGCTTGGTAACAGGGCGTGACTTTACAGTTTCTCCAGCAAAGTCATTGGAAAGATGGCCAGATTAGTGCTATGATTTGTGGCACAGTTGAGCTGCTTCACAGACAAACCATATGGTCAGACGTCATGGTGTAGCATGCAGCATTGCTGTTATATATTGCACTATCGAATTGGAGCAAGTCCCGAGCTAGGCCAAGTGTAGACACACAGGAGTGTGAGTCTTATCCTTGATGGAGAACAGGGCAAAGCAGGTCGGACATACTGGAGCACAAGTGGGGTTGTTTGTCGCGAGCAACATGTGACACTCAACCCATGGCACATCGCTGGGTGGCAACAAGCTCCTGCATATATATACGCTCACGTGCCGCATGAGCAGCTGAGCTATTTGAGACACTGTGTTGCAAGAAAAGGGTGCATGCAACCTTGCTGACTAGGTTCATCAGCTCACAAAGTACTGCTGCTCATGTGTGAATTGTTGCAGACGTCATGCAGTCATTCACTCTCCTTGATAGAAGTTTAGCTACGACCGACTTGCAATTCTTCTAGATGTTGTGAGGCAGGTGGAAATTCCAGCACAGCCTACCAGAATGGCTGCGCGGCTTCTACACAGTCTTAGAAGACTTGAAAGAATTTGAGTTAGGAAGTTCCTGGACTCTTGAGCGGTGCACGACGACGTTTCCTTGCAAGATCAACATGTTGATCACATGCCTCTGTACACCGCCAAAGCAGTCTTGTACGCTTCTCGAGTTGACTCAAGCTGTAAAAGCCCTTCAGTCTATAGAGATGCACAGGTTTCGGTCCGTATCGCGCTCAAGCTGACCGCTTGTCTGTCGGTAGGGTAAAAGTGCCTTTCCCGCGTCCCATACCTGGACAAGTCACAAGTGCGTGTATGCAGTTTATATACGTCAATTATTTGAACCATCTTTGCCCTGCCCACTGCCTGCCTGCCCACTGCCTAATTTCACTAAATCCCTCGGCCCACTGTCTGCCTGCCCACTGCCTAAAATCACTAAACGCCTCTGCCCACTGTCTGCCTGCCCACTGCCTAAAATCACTAAACCCCTCTGCCCACAGTCTGCCTGCCCATCGCCTACAATCACTAAACCCCTCTGCCCACAGTCTGCCTGCCCATCGCCTACAATCACTAAACCCCTCTGCCCACAGCCTGCCGGCCCATTGTCTATAACCACTTATCCCGTCTGCCCACAGTCTGCCTGCCCATCGCTTATTATCACTAAACCCCCCTGCCCACTGTCTGCCTGCCCATCGCTTATCAGCGACCAGTGGCTGAGAGCAAACTCACATACTCAGTCTCATTTGAGTGAATCCTGGGCTTAGGGATCTGCTGAAGGGACCTACTCATTAGACATTTAGCAGTCCTAGTCTGAAACTCTTATATACGGTAGTGTCTGGCTTGTTACATGCGTCCCCACCTGGTTTCAGCTCGAATCAGGATGACTGTCCTGAGAGGATCACGACTTGTGTTCTTAATTGTTCAAAAGTCCAAATATGAGTGGCCCATTCATTGTGGCCACCAGTGGTGTGCAAACAGATCTGCTTCACACTTTAGTCAATGGCAGCAAAGTGACAGACATGGTTACGGAGCTGCAAACAAAATGCAGCACCATACATTGAAGGGACAATGCTATGGACATTACAGAATGGACGCAAGCAATCAGTAACCATATGACAGAGTAGCATACTGTGGAGCGATCTCACAAAACCTGGCTCAGGTGTGGCACCAAAGCATTGACTTGAAAAGAGACGCTTATACGCACACTGAAGACTGCCCTGCCAACACAGTGCATAATCACCAACTGCCCACTACTGGACATGAGATAGCTGTTATCGCTTCTTGCTTTTGGATGTCTTGGCTTTTGCCTGTGGACCTTTGCTTTCAGTAGTGCCAGAGGCAGCAGCACTTTTCTCGGCAGTATCAGCTGACTTGCTGTCTGCTTTGGTATCTTGGGCTGCAGCTGCTGGTTCTTCATCATTGCTGACCTGGGATACAGAAGGCTCTAGAACTTCTGGTGCTCTAGCCTTTGCTTGCTTAGGCTTTTGTTGACTAGAGCCCTTTGGCAGTATAGCAGGCTTGCTTTTGACATCCTTGAAGGGCTTGCGCATGTCGTATGCATCTTCACCGTCAGCATAATACTTTTCCTCCACGTCGTTGACACTGCACACCAATAATGGTGTCACAATGATGGGTGTGGGCTAGAGTCACAAGCTTTGTAGAATTACATGAGCAACCCGTCAGCATGGTTTCAGGAGCACGGGTGTCCTCTGTTGGCATGGGGAAACTGCAACTGCAATCAATTGCAGTGGCCCACATTGACATACCAGGTACATGATTGCATTGTAAGCAACAAGAGACAGATGGCAGCTTACTCATATCCAAGGGTCTCCCTGTACAGATGGTATGCTGCCTGATTTGTCACTCGGACATGCAGAGACACATAGTGTGCTCCAAACACCTCTGCCATAGCTTTGTCTGCAGATCACAGTATCACCTTTTTATCATTTGACTCAAGCATCCAGGACAACTAGCACAGCAAGCATATGTGACTTACGGGCTGATTGCATTAGCTTTGATGCCAGGCCTAATTTCCTATGTGTCCTTGCAACAGCCAAAGAAGTGATGTGCCCATGAGGTTCAGCAGCATCTTCCTCCCTGCGGACCACAGCATGTATTTTCAGGCAATGCTCTCATGGATAAGAACTGAATCTGCCAGCTGTTTGAAAGAGCTGCAGCACAAACCAACTGACTTACATCTTCGCCAGCACATAGCCAACTATGTGCCCATTGTAGTCTTCAGCCACGTGAAGAAGCTGTGGCCACGACAAGACGTGGTAGAAGTAGTACTGCAGAGCATCACCATTGTCAACGGAAGTCAAGTGCTGCATGGCAGAGACATAATCTCAGACAGCAAGTTATCACACCTTCAGCTGATAGTTTTCGGGCAGACAAAGCAAGTTGCAGGCTTGCATTGCCAACAAGTCATTGATTGTTGCCGCCCTAATGCAAACCATACCAAGCTTGTCAGCAGGGTGTCAGCTTGCTTAGGAGCACAGTCAGGCTGAAGAACTGGTCGCCTGCCGATCAATTTAGCCGACGGTTGTAGATTTAGCTGCCCTGCTTTCTGCTGCTGCTACGGGACCGAAACAGGTGCTCGTGTTGCACGCTCCCTCTCAGTCTTTGCCCAGGTGCAAGGCCGCAATCAGGGCAATCCTTCCCGGCAAAGCGCCCTGCTATAACGCCACCGATCAACCTTGGGCTGAATGTTGAGCTTCCCCGACTCACCCAATTTCAGCTCCACAGATTTCGGCTTCCTTGATCGCGTCATATCAATAGGTTGCATCTCTGGACCGAGCGCATTGTTCAAGTGACACAGTGACTAAGCAGCACAGCATGGTTGAACAGCTGAGAGCCCGGTGCGGGGCTCTTACACCCTGCCGTTGCTGCTATGTATAATGATGCACGCTTTCACATTCGTCATGCACTGTGCGCAGGCAGGCGCTCTGGTTTGCACAGCGTGCTGCAGAGCAAGAAAAGGACAGCGTACTTCAACAACTTCATAACACAGGTCTGCAACGTGAAGAACATCAGCCTTGTCCTGAGTAGACTTGATGGCGTCATTTGTTTTTGTAGCGGCAGGTTTGACGGCCACATCAGCGGGTAACTCTCATTTGCCTGCTTCCGTGCGCTCAGAGGATGTGCTTGATCAGCTCACACAGCGCATCACAGGTAAGCTTCCAGTGACTCTGGGCAATACAGTCATCCAATGCAATAACACAGCTCTGATTTGAAGATTTGTTTCCACCCACAGTGAGATTAAGATCTGAACTGCAAGCTGAGTTACAGAAGAGCTCAGTCAAAACAGAATCAAATCATCAACGCGCACGGCAGCAGATTGAGGGGAGTTTGTCCCAAGAAATAGAGAGCCACACATGTCCTATCTGCTATGAGCTGATGGTCCCTCCTCAGAATGCACCCATCCTTCTGTTCCCTTGTGGTATGCACAGCTGTGCATCAACAAGTCTCAAGAAATTCAGTGACACAGCAAGACTATGCAGCTTGAGCCCTGACACACTGCTGCACCACAGAAATTTTGCTGCCTGTCTTGAAGTCGTGCCATCTTGAGAGGCTGTATCATGTGTTACATTGTCGTGTCATTTGTGGTAATGAGTGCAGGTCATACCTTCTGCAGCATTTGTATTCAGTCCCACACTCAGCGGCACAAGAAGAGACTGTGTCCCTGCTGCCGAGAAGTCATACAGTCACAGGTGGAGCTGTGCAGCTGCTGCTTGCTTCTATCTGCATCCCTTTTGCATTCACTCCTATTTCAGCACGGGCACCAGCAGGAATGCGCGCTGCGCAGCAAAGGCATAATCGCTGTCTGCAGGCTCCAAATGTGTCTTTGCAGCAGCTCATTGCCAGCTTTGCAGCCCAGAGCAGACAGCTTGGATTGCAGCCTTCGCCACGTGTCAGCACTGCAGATCATGACAGCATTTCTGGCGCTGACCAGCATGACACCTCAACCAGCACCGTTCTGCCAGACCCTGACGCTCTGACTGCCTCCAGGTGGGTCACCTTTAGCAATTGCTATGGCAGGTGTTTGCAGCAGAAGTTATACCGCAGCACAGGGTAAAAGAGGTTGTGACATGTGCAGGTTACAGAGTCAGATGACGATGCTGACCATGCGATGCCGAGTTCTTCAAAATGAGCTTGTCGAAGGGCAGCAGGAGCAGCAGGCTGCACAGGCTACCATGGTTTGCCTGCAGCATGCCCTGCACCACCAGAAAGCCCTGGAACATGCTACTACAAAGCAGTAAGCTTCCATGCAGTTTGCATGTAGAGCTGCTTTTGACAAAATAAATGTTGCTGTTCTCAGTTTGTTCCAATCACAGCTGCGTGAGTCACCTGCGCTTACTGAATTGCTTTTAGGTTTTGGTTGCAACAGAAGACTTGTGATTACAGAGGATGGATCAAATTGCCTGAGCCAAAATGAGCTAGAGATCGTCACGCAGTGAGGTGACAATGCATTGAATCGCAGGTTGCAAGAAGCACAGGAACAGGCTGCAGAAGCATCTGCTCAGGTTGCTGCCACATCTGAGAGGCTAGAGGCTGCGGTGAACGCCCAGAGGGATAGAGCAGCCAGGAATGAGCTTGTACAGCGCACATTGGTGCCACTGCAGCAAGAAGTCGATAAGATCAGCATGCTGCTTGTAGGCATGCAGGATGCAGCGTCTGTGGGACTATCTCACAAAGAGAAGTCTTTGTAACAAGCTTGTCTTTTGTAATTCACAGTGCTGGTAGATCTAGATGATTTTGATTGTTCAATGTAGTGCAGCAGGAAACCTTCTGCTGGGAATGATCTGTGAAGATATCAAACACATCATCATCAAGTGAAAGTCACAAAATCAAACACATTCATGGGCAATGGGGGATGGAAAGTGACTGAAAACTCCACTGGCATCCCCGAATGCGCGGCAGTAAACGGATTAGTAACTTTGGTGCAGCGAACTTGCATCTGACTTGAACCCCCCCCAACTTCTCAAGCTGCAATCGCCCTTGTTATGCGCAACTGCGATGAAAGTGACGAGTTGAGTTTCCGAAATTGGTATCCTTCTCTTTGAGACAAACAAATGAGGATTGCTTTCGCTGAAGGATCTGAGAACCGGTCTGGCACGCTTCAGTAAGCAGAGGGGTTCCAGCAGTCGCACGATTTGGGCTTTCAATCCGCGCTGTGCCAGGAGATCAGGCAACTCAGACTGTACGCGACAACTACAAAGTACGTCACGCTAAGGCTTTTCAGCGCAAGTGTGCTGACACAACACCGCACCAGGATTAACTTGAACGCTAGCTAGCTTGTAAGCTAGAACAGGCAGCGAGACGCGTTTTGTTCAGCCGCGGGCGCGCTCTGTTGCACGGCCAGAAAACCGTCGTGATTTGAATCCCTCTTCAGCGCAAGTCAATAGACAAAGCATTTACACGCGAAGACTGATGGCGAGCTAATCAGCTCCCGTCTCGGTCGTCGCTTCAACCCTCGCAGCTCTTCGTGACTTCTCCTGGCTGACTTTCAGCTGAAAGTCGATGGTCAGCCACATCTCGACATCTGTGTGTCACGTTCTACTGACAACCAAAGCATATGCAAGTTGGGAGCAATACAATTGTGTCAGGATCTCGATGACAGTTTTGGGCCGTCAGCCATGGCTGTAGTGCCCTCAGTCGCAGGTACTAACAGACCCTGTCACCTTGACAGTGTTAAAATGTTGTTTTGTATGCTCAAGGGTCGTTCAACAAAAGCAGCTGCACATCCCAACAGCATTCGCTGGCAGCTTTTGCCTCAGCAGCTCATGCAGGCACAGACCTGTACTCATGCTGAGTCATGTGCAGCAGGAACCAGTGGGGTAAACACAGAGTCACACTATCCTAGAGCAGACTTGTCTCAACAAGAAGTCATTGCTGACAAAATGGTCTTTACTCAAGCACTCAAGCGACTACATGAGGAGATGGGTACACAATACCGAGTGCCTCAGGTCTCTGGCAGGGAACTAGACCTGTTTCTGCTGTACAAGCAGGTAAGCTGAGCACACTGGCGCTGCACCCTGTATGCATCAGCCAGCAACAGCTGCTGTGTAGACCAATCAGTGTTGTTCCAGCCAAATCATGCGTCATGCAACAGCTGTGCAATGGGTCCAATCAAGTCTTGACATGCCATTGAGCACAGGAAGCTCACCATGCAACAGTAACAGCTTGAGTATAACAGAAGCAAGATGTCTTGTGGTCAGGTGACTCATCTTGGTGGTCTGGAGGCTGTCATTACAGGCAAGAAATGGAGTGACGTTTCCGTCCCATTTCAGTTTCCAGCCAGCTTTACGTCCAAGTCATTCACCTTGCGCAAGATGTACAGCAAGCTCCTATTCAACTTTGAGCAGGTCTATCTTCACAGAAATACAGGGCCTATGTCTGCCCCTCCTGGTCAGTATTGCTTCCACTCAATCTCTTCCTTCCCACATGCATCAGCATGAACAGAGCGCCCTCGCATTGTCCACCAATGACCTCTGATGCATTTGCCTGTCAAGTTGATGGCTTGCTAACATCTGCCATGCAAGTGGAGTTGATCTTACTTGCAATCTTTGTGTGCACAACATTTAGATAGGCGTCTGAACAAGCACATGAGCACAGATGAGAGCACTGCCTGTTATCAGCAATATGAGGTGGTGCAGGTATGGAACCCTACATCAAGGCAGAGCTTGGTACAGTGTCCACCAGTGACATGTCCAAGCGAAGGCGGATGGATGCAGCTCAGGGGGAGATGCCCAGTCATCATGCTGCTGTGCCGCTACCACTAACAGCATTTCATCAGGGGGTGTCCATACCCCCAGGGGCCTCCCTTGTGGGAAAGTCCTTGACTGGGCATGTAGATGCCAAATTTGATCACGGCTACTTTGTGTCGGTCAATGTGGACAAGCATGCCTTCAGAGGTGTGTGTTTATCATGTGCATCTGACAATGCTTGATAGTGAGACAACAAACATGGGCTTTGCGTGAGAGGCTTGCATGCATGATCAAGGTACAGTCTCAGGCCGGCAGATGCTGTGCTGCTGTTGATATGTTGCCCTTCCCATACACTGATGCTGGTCAACAAGTTGTTGCTGCCAATGTCAAAATTTTGCATGACTCCATGCTGCAGTCTTGAGCAAATGACTACAACGACCACAGGAATCAGGCTGGTCACATGCATGCAGCTGCCACTGACAAGACCTGGAGGCCAGATGTGTGCATATGCAGGTGCACTGTATGTGCCCCCTACAGCGCCTGCGGCTGACTTGCACTCCAATCCAGAGGACAGGCATGTCCAGGCAAATGAGAGCAGCAGCCCAACTGATGAAACCACTCCTGAGCCCTGTGAAGTATACCAGGTTTGACTCCACCTCATGAGGAAGGCCTTGTGTTGTGTTTGTTACACCAGCCTTGTGATGTTGGATGTCCTCGAAGCATCAAGACCAGAAGCACTGCATATGTAGATGCCGACAATCAAGAAAACCGGGCACCTTGCTTACCGAGATTGAGTCCGACAAACAGTTTGACATAGCACAACTACAGCGCACTCTGGGAGCTGCCTGCACTCATTGCATTGCATTGAGAGCCAATGCAGCCATGACACAATGAACTTGAAGATGCCCTGAGCACCAGTCCCATGCACTGCATGCATTGAACAGCATGCTAAGGAACCAAACAGCAGCATCTGCTTGCCGCACATCATCAGTCAATCTGCGCAAGTCGGGGAAGGGAGTCAGCATGACAGCATGCTTTGTGAGCCAGACGACGCCATTTGTTGTACAGTCCCTTTGCATTTCCTATCACTACCACAAACTTGCTCTTAGTGACACCGCTAGACGCTGCAGGTTCATCCAAAGCATACCTTGTGACTGCAGGCGGATACTGCTGCAGCTGAAGCCAGCAGGACCATCCCAATGCATTCAGCACAGTTGCGGCAACAGGTTGGACACAAATCCTCACAGCATACGCTGGCTCAGCTGGCTCATGCTGCTACTGGCTCTCAACAACAGGACCAATTTCTGCGGCAGCCTGCAGTCCATCTTGCATCACCAAGACAGGAGGTCTGTAGCCTTCTTGTTGACTTGCAGCATTGGTGTTTGCACCAATGGGGTGTGCTTGTGCTTGCATTGTGGGGCCACCATTTGCTTGCAGCGTTGCATGTGGGTACTGACATCTTCACTTGTACCATTACCGTTGGGATATGTCCCATTTGTCTCTGTAGGTTTGCTCATCAGACAAACCTGTATTGAAATGTGCAGCCAGGTGTAGTGAACTGACATCAGTGGGAGGGAGAATCACGAGTCATGATATGCACATGTCCTTGAGAAAGATTGTGCTGTGGGACATGAGCAGTGGATTGCCATGGCAGGACTGGAAGGTTCTGCTGGCTGAAGGCCGGAACAATGCACCCACACCTCAGCAGCGGCAAGCACATGCACATGCACATGCACATGCACATGCACATGCACATGCTGGCACACATCAGGCAGATGATGTTGGGAGGCCGGCAGAGCGCAGCAGGCAGCAAGCAGAGGCTCAACTTGACTCTGACGACATCTTCAGGTCTCAAGTAAGCATGCTTTCTCTTGTTCGATGACATCATGTCCACTGCTTGGCTTGCTACTGTCTTACTATCGCACTTTCATCAGAATACTTGCCTGCTGCTCAGCATGTCTTATGCCTGCTTGCTATTGAGGCTGTTGCAGGTAATTTGCTGAGTCAAGCAGGCTGCAAATATGTCCATGCTTAGCCTTCAGCATGCATAGCAACGCATCACAGCTTACATCACTGTTTCACTTGCGGTCTGCTTTTATACACATTGATCAAGTAAACAAGTTTAAATAAGGGACTCTGGCATACATAGTCAATGCTGCCTGAACAGCTGGCTGTATTGTGTTGAAGCTGCATGAACAGTCTGCCACATTGTCCTGAACTCAACCGTCGAATCGTGCCACCACTGCTTACTTGACTGGTACCATCTGGGTGCGTTGTCTGTCACAGGAGGTGTTTGCAAGCCAGCAGGCTGCATGTGCACAGAGCCCCATGCCAGCAGCCTACCCTGCACCCCCCAGGCACCATCACCCTCCTTTTGCACCACATCCCAGTCAAGAGCACGAAGCTGGTATGCTAGGCACAAGGTTGCAGTGACTAGCTCATAGCCATCCAGCTTGTACGCTGCATACATTGCGTGACAACCTTCTGACCAGAAAAAGCACACTGGTCAGCTCATGCTTGTTTAGCTGAGTGTACAGCTGTCATCTCGTGTCACACCAGTATCTCAACAGGTCTGTGTTTAACACATGGTAGATGCACACTGTGTTTTACACCAGCGTACATATGCACAATTCTTGGCTGTCTATTCTGCATGGGCCATGCTGTGCACTGTCATATATGTTCTGCAATCTATGCATATGCAGATTTGTGTTGGTGTGCAGTTCCAAGATGTATGTTTCATGCCCTGCATTGGCCAGTGAAAGCTGTAGCTGCCTTGCAGCTGACACACCTGGACTGAGGCAGGAAGCTTTAAGAGAAGCTGTGACTCTCTTTCCTAGTCACCGCCACCAGCTGAATCAGCAGCAGCATCCAGCTAGATATATGGCGCCAGCACAGGTGGGTTGTGCAGGGAAACAGCCATTCTGCCTCTGAGGGATCATTGTCTGCGCTCACACATCATGGCTTGCGTTGAGGGGTAGCTAGTGGTCAGGTGCTATACATAGCTCATGGGCAAAACGCATCATTGTCTCTCTGTCAAACCAATTGTAAGCATTACAAATGTCACATTGACAGTTACACGCCCCTCTGAAACAGGTCTTGTTACTCTCACGCAACAGCTTCACTAGTCATGCATGCTGTGGCCAAGCATAAGCAGCTTCTTGCAGCACACACCAGCAGGCACGACATGTTGCCGTCTGAACTCCGTCTGTCCTTGATGCCTTCTGTGACACATGGCGTTTAGCAGCTCCAACATCCGCTTCAGGTTGCACTGTCGTGTGTTCAATACATCACTAGTATCATGCAAGAGGCTGCTTTTCAGTAGAGAGTGCTTCTGTGTGGTGCAGCAGGGTGACTTGAGCTGTAGGCTGGAAGGTGCCAGCCTGCAGCAGCTGCTCCAGATGGCAGACCAGCAGCAGGTGTCCACCAGTCATCAGCTGGCCCTGCTGCACTCCCCCAACCCCAACATGCCCGCCCGCATTGTCTCAGGTCTCAGCCGCACCATGCTACAGTAGCAGAGTAACTCTAACAGTTACAGTCTGGACCTTGTTGACTTGTAGAGGAGCCTAAAGTGTGACAGACCATTTGCTGTGCCCAAAGCTGCAGCAGATGCATGTGGCTGACTACGCAGGCTGCAAGCTGTTGGTGGCTGGTTGGTGTACAGAGCCTGTGGCAGAGCAGTCACAGAGCAGTCTATGCACACCCAGCAAACATGTATACAAGCTTTTGTCCACCACATCCAACATTGCAAGTCCAGACAGCACTGAGAAGCATGTAGAGCACAGACTGTCTGTTGATGCCAAGCTGTCGCCATGCATTTGAGATGATTGCTAGCAGTACACTTGCAAGTAAAACAAGTTGTATGACTGGTGGGTGTAGGGCAGGCACCAGTAGCCATGCCAAGGATGCAGCCACCCTCGTTGATGCCATCGCCACCGCCACCTTGGTTGGTGGGGCAAAGGCCCCATTCACACCTCCCTGCTGGCCAGCTCGACCATGCAGGCATACCTCGTGGCAATCACCCATTTCCCCACACTTTCAACTCAAGTCAGCGTGAATCGGCTGGCCTGCTAAGACTGTCACAGGTATTGTTAAGGAACAGCATGATGCATCTGTTCTGGTGGGTCAGATTATAGCAGCATAGTTCACACCAATGACCATGCTGTTCCCGTCAAAATCCTGTTGATCTTTGTCATATGCTCCTGCTCTTCAGTAGAGGTTCTATGCATATGCCAATTGTTAGGCATCTCTGTAGATCCACGACCTTGTGTGTGTGCTGCAGAGTGATAACCAAGAAGCTAATCAGCAATGCTTCGAGGGCTCTTGTGATGCATATTCGGGAGCATCATGACGCCAGGGTTGCAAACAAATTTAAGGAATGAACTTTCTGATCCAACGGTTAGTAGTGCATCATTGGGGACTGCGTTTTGTTGGTGATTGGTATAAACGAATAACATCCTGCCCTGCTCGTAGCTATGCGATGTTGGCAATGGAAACTTCAGCTGACTCGTGGTGAAATTCAATGCTGCTGGTGTTTTGTGCTTGGTTGATCTTTCTATACGCAGCCTTATGAACTGCGTAAACACTTGGGGTATGTGCGGTGACAAGTTTGGCCGGGCCCCACATACATCAGCATGTGTGACACACAGCATGACTAGTACATCTCCCGGACCTAAGGTCTCTGCATTTGCTGCCTGTACTAAACTGCAGCAAACTACACTGTCGATTTGAGTACAAACATCACAGCTCACAAGAGTACTGCTTCTGCCATGAAAAGCTGGCATGATAACTTGCATATCCTTCACAAATACCTGGTTTTATACCACTGCTTTTGTCAAGCCTACAGTGGCAATGATGAATCATTGACATCAACTCATGCCATGCTGCTGTATCAGTAACTGCGGACCTGTCACGCACAAGCTGAGGTGCAGTTGATGATTTGGACTTGCAGGAATTACATGTTGCAGTCATGGGCCAATAATTCTCTCCCCTAACTGCATACATGCTCCAGGCATTGTATGCAGTGTTGCCCTGTACCATCAGCCTGACCTATTGCGAGTTTTGGTTTTGCAACCCTTTTTGTGCCTTGTCAGCCCACATTTCGGCCTGTGATGCGTTTGGACTGCAGCCATACCCAGCCTCCAACATGCTTGACAGCACAAGCATTTGCTCTGCTTCTCCTTGCTTTGCTGCCTACGGATGTTGTGTATGTTCTTGGATGCAAGCTTGATCAAGGACACTTGATTATTGACAAGATGCGCTCCATGAGCACAAACCACAACATTGTGCGGTTATTTATGACATGCTGCAATGTTTGTTACCTTCAAGGTATCTTGAAACCAGGCCTTGACCACAGTAGACACCACTGCAGATAAAGGCTGCCGCTGCTGCCTGAAACAGCCAGAGTCTGAGGTATCACACAGCTGTGTCATAATGGGTTGAAAAGATCAGGCAGACCATTACCTGCCGTGTTCGTCGTCGATGCCTCCTTGTTGCTCGGATTTGGTTGTCATACATAAGTCCTCAGCACGGACTCGAAAGGCAGGGCGTATGCTTTGCACACGCCATGCAGATGAGCCCAAAGTTGCAGAGGCACCAGCTATTGGTTGTCGCTCCAATCTGCGTTCACCCTACGCATGCATGGAATGATACCATTCAGAGGGCGAAGGCCGTTCTGAGGCAGCCCTGTTGAAGGATGAAGTTGAACATGAGTGGAAAGCTGTGGCAGCATACACAGCAGCATCCTCCGAATGCTTGTGTCAACAAGAGGGGGTCTTGAGCTGATGCGATACCAGCATGCATACGCAAATATCCCAGTTTGGCATCCAGTAGCGAATGGCACATATATATGCAACTCACATAGATTGTGAAGCAGTGTACACATCAACACGACTAAATCCGTACCCATGAACTCTCTAGGAGTTGCCGCTATTTCACTCGTTTCTTGTCTATATTCATTTTTTCATAGAGTGCATGGCCTGCAATCAGAACTGCAATCAACAGCATCCAACAGGAACAGGAAATACAGGTGTAAACATGCTTGTCAGCAGCAAGCAATAACACATGCAGTTCTGATTGCTGAGAAATGTTTGCCGCCAGCTGTCAGCCAGCCGTCTTGAACTACTGGGTGTCAAAAGGCAGTTGTTGCCTGTCAACTGGTGATTGTGCAGTACAGTTGTCGAACCTCTGTATTGCAAAGTCATAGTTGTCTTGGAGCAGGGCGGGCCGGCTGCCTGCAATGCAACACTCTGCAGCCTGCATGGGCTGTTGCCAGTGTTCCCAGATTGTGTGGGATGGGGTCTGCGCTGCAAAGCAGTCCTGGGCTGCTGGCATGAAGATGCAACCTCAGTAGCAGCAGGGTGGGTCGTTTGATCTGCAGCATGACCCATGATGAACACTCTGCTGTTTGTCACCACCTCTGAACAAGGGCTGCTAAGCTCGTCGCCGCGCTAGTGCCTGTATTCAAAGCGACAGAGCATGGTTGCAGTGGACAGGATGACATGTCTTGAATGGTGCAGCATGCACTGTGCCTGAGCAAACAACTCCCCTCACAAAGGAACACACGCATGCTGTGGTTGCATACCACTCAATGTCAGAACTTCAAGCTGGTATATATCGCTTGACCATCTATCTATGATCCAGCCCTCGAGTATATTGGTTCGCTTGTTGATGTTTACCATTCAGCAGTATCAAGACACCAATGATGACACTACGATACAAGCGTGAGCAGTAATGTGTCATTCAAACTGCGTACCTGCAGCGGAGACCTGAGTAGGCGCAAACAGGTCTTGTATGTTTTGCACAACAATGAGGACCAGCAGAGCCACGCCACACAGCAGCAACACAACCACCCCACACTTCTTGACCCAGCTCAGGTCTTCTTTGTACAGTATGAGGTAGAAGAGGGAGGGTAGCAGCAATGAGCAGCACATGGAGCACATGCCGCCCACCAAACTCATGACATTGCCCAGCACTGCAAACGCCTGCAATACATGCCGATGATGTCTCCCTGCTGTTGTTTGCTTGCAAAGATATTGCAAAGATGACATGCAACTTGTGCGTATGGCTCATGTCCTGGCATTTATGGCTTGCAGATGTTGTACCATGTGTACGTTGGGCATCAAAGCCCTGCTACAAAACAAACATCAAACACCGGCCAAGTTACATCCAACAGTTTCAGCCTGAATTTGAAATAATGAAACAACAGAGCTAGCTTTGCATGTAAAAGGGGAGGGTCAGTTGCTTGCATACAGTTGAATCAATAAAGTACAAGTGCATGAGATGGTTGTCAGGCACCAAATGCACTACAGGTTTTGACTGACCGCATAGGCTGTGAGGCCTCCCACAGCAAATATGGAGAGGCGTATTGCCAGTGCCACCGGCTTGCGGGGGTGGCGCCATGCACTGCCCGCCCCCCCTCCTGGCAGTACGCTCACAATCATGTCCTGCCACACCCACACACCCCATCACAAAACAATAGCACTCCTTGTGGTGCATATGCAGACAAGGTCAGCCTGCCTAAAGGCACAGAGGAAGTGTGATACCTGCATGCCAACTTGCAAAAATGGCTACGGACTGTACTCCTGTGAAAAGTATAATACAGTAGAGAGAATCGGTGATGCATAAACAAGGTCAATGAGGACCTTTACATCTGGAGTTGTAGGCAATGTTGCAAAGCTGCCGGCAGACCAGCCACAGTGATGCACCAATTGCTTATGCTTGTTAAGATTGTCTAGGACAGACACTCTACAGTCTCACAAGGTATGTGGCACCGCATAGCTTTGCTGCAGGCAATGACATAGCAGGTCATCATTCAAGCAACAGGATGCAAGATGTCTCCTCCAAAGCCAGGGTGAACCATCATGGTGACAAAGGCTATACCAGTACAAACTGAATCAAATGTTGGGAGTGGGGGTGTGTCACCTGCATGACTAGAACCAGGGATGGGTATGTGGAGTAGGCATTCAGCAGGATGGAGAGGGAAACCAGCTTGTCCACTGTAAGGCCAGGCAGGAGTAGGTAGTGGCCGGTGAAAGGGGAATTCCTGGCCAGGTCTGTTGTGACCAGAGTGTGAGCGCTGCTGCCAAAGTAGTAGTAGCCCAAGGCAGCTACAGCACCATACACCCCCAGCATCAGACTGAAGGAGATGTTCAACACTGTGTCAAAGTCCTGCATGACATGAGCCCAGTGACATGAGCCCAGGCTCGCTGTTTGTCCCTGCAGTGGCTTCTCCACACACCTCACGGAAATTGTCACAGTCACAGTCACATCTTACAATGCAACCTGCAGGAGGCAAGCTGCGCATAGTATCTGTATCTCCCTTGTTGGAAGAACAAGGGACACAGCACATGCTTGATGCTTCAGGAGGGTGAGGGCGCCTGGCAATGGTCAAGACTACTCCAGCCAGCTGATGCAGCGTATGCAGTGATGTACAACAGTACAACGCTGAACGGCTGGCTTGCTTCGGGATGAGTCAAGCCAGCAATGAGATCAGTTGGCAGTCACAGCAACAAGGTCAGTTGGAGGTGACAGCATTGAGATGAGTTGGAGGTATCAGTTGGGGGTCACCTGAGGCCTGGCCATGCTGTTGCGCAGGACAGGCAAGCTGGAGTGGCCAGACACTGACACAGCGAAGATGCCACAGGCTTGAATAATATTCCAGTCTGCTGAGATGTGGGCCGGGGGCGGCTGCATGCCACACAATTCCTGTTTTGCTCCAAGGCATACATTCAACATGGGAGCACTGTTGCAGTCAGTAGCAGCGCTAAGGCAGGTTGGATGGTCAGCATGGGGATGAATCACATGCACATGCATGTGCACCCACTGCTGAGGACTCACTTGCAATTCAATATGAACAGATGCATGATGATGAGCAGATCAGACTGTTGTAGCATGCTGTCGTCCATGCGCAAATCTGGTCTGTGTTTCGTGCTGTCATTGAAACAGCCAATTTGGAGCCAGCATGACGTGATGATTGCTTTCTGATAGCAAATGCAAGTGCAGAATGGACACAGCTGGCTTTGAGTGTGGAAAGGCCACTAGATGAGCGCCGCAAAACAGGCACACCTGTGTAGGCATATGGTGCCGGAAGGGATCTACAGCGACCAAGACAATCATGGTGGCAGTGACAACCATGGTGCTGATAAAGCCTATCATGTTGAGCCAGCTGAGCCTCTTAAAGGACTGGATGAACAGCATGGGCAAGATCAAGATGGAGGTACCGCCCACAGCTATATGGAAGCTGCTCATGCCCCGTATGCCTGCATATACTCATAAGCTCACATCAGTTTGATTGTTGCCAAAATGTAGTTTCTTGCCCAGCATTGCCATGTCCTGTGGCCACAATAATCATGTTCTAAACTGAGAATGACAGCATTGCGAATATGCGTAAGACACAGGTAGCTTTGATGGCTCAATTGAGCAGCATATGCCATCTGTAAGGTGTTTACAAAAACCACCTAAAAGCTGCCAAAATCTCCAAAAGCACCAAAAAGTCCGAGCTAGAAACCTTGATGTGCAATTGCTGATGCATGCATCAGTTGTGGCAATGGCTTGGTACCTTGATCAGGGAGTGTGTCCATGACAATGCGCCACATGATGATCAACATCATGCAGCCTCCACCAAAGAACTCAGACAAGGCAAAGGTTGCCACCAGATATTGCCCTGCTCTTCCCAGGGCAAGTTGACCTGCGACCACAAACAGACCATTGTCAGCCTTGTGGCGTACGCATGCATAAGTATGCATGCATCTCAGCTCCTATCAGCTTGAGGCTACAGGAGCTGTGTTAGGGGGTTAGTGTGAGCAGTGAAGCGCTGTGCAAGGCTCACCCAGGGCTGGATAGGTGTGAGGCCGGTGCAACGGCATCTTATCGAAGGCATGGACTATCAGCTTGCCAGACAGGCAAAAGAGGCAGGTCAAAGCTGCCAGCGCAAGTATCCCCAGCCACCCACTGAGCCGCATTGCATAGGGCATGCTGAGTAAGCCAAGACCCATGAAGATGTTAATCTGCGAACACCCAAGCAGTGCTTAGAGGTGATCTGTAGCAGCATAGGGCAGTCCTAGGAGCACTCACCAGGTTGAAGGTGCCCTGCATGAGGCTCGAACCGCTTCGTGTATTGCCGGGGGAAGAACCACTTTCCACAACAAGAGGAAAATCCTCCGGCACATCGGCAATACTGAAGATGCACGGTTAAACATGAGAGAGGATGTGTTGTAGTTGTGCTCGCAACACCCAAAGCATTCTACCTTAACAACGGTTCGACAGTCCTGTTGTCGTCATCTGCCATCTTGCCAGCGTCGCCAAAACTGCACAAAGCTCTAAAGGGGCTCGAATCAATCCGACTGACTACCTCATAGCCGCGATCCAGTGTATCGCGCCGCAAGAAGTGTCGTTCATGTTACCGTACTAAGTGGGTTGCGTTACATGCTGCGCCTACCTATATAGCTGGCGCGATCAAACGGCTGTGTGTGTGAGGGGGACAGCAGACATGCATTGTGTTGCAAGATCGCGTAAAGACTTCAGTTGCGCACCGTTCCGGAGCTCTAGGTGTATTCAGTGCTTTCATGCTCGCACGTGCGGCCTCACACGTGCGTCCCGCTGTGACTAGCTAGAGTCTATACAGTGTGGCATTCGCACCTCAGCTGCGGCAACTCGCATTCGGTTCATGCGGAGGAAATGTCGCAATCAACACTGTTTCCTGTTGTGTTTCGTAAATGCGTTTCCTAGGTTGTTGAGAGTCAGATCAGGTGATCTCAAGCTCGAGCTTGATGCGCACAGCCACACAGCCCCGATACAGGCCTCTGCGTAACACAGAAACTTCGTTTGCGGATCCAACGAACGATGTAAGAAGGTTTGTCGTGACTGGACAAACCAGTTGCTGTCGCATCCCTCTCCAGCACATCGATAGTGTTGTACAGGACCGGCGGAGCGACAAGCAGTATGATGCAGAGGATGCCAACAGAGTCCCTGTCAAGTCCATTGTGCTCGCAGTTGCCCTGCTCGTCATAGGCAGTATACTATTAACGTTGGGAGCTCTGCACTTGCGCGGTCACATATACAGCAAAGATGGAGCGGTCAGTTCGGGTTACCTCTCACTTCCGACTTGTCTCTGACGTAAACTGTAGTGGCTAAACCATTTCTGCCTCTTAGGGTTCTTCGACAGCAGAGATTTCCATGCGAGGCATGCTCATGCTGCTGTGTCTGCTTTCAGGGGTGGGGCCTTGTCACACTAGGGTTGCTCACATTCATACCTGGTGAGGCCTGCTTGTATCCTCAATCAGTACTTTGATCTCTGGACATCACAAGCAGCATTGGCTTGCAGGCTTTTACGAGACAAGGATTGCCTACCACACCTGGAGGGGTCACCCTGGTTTCAGCTATAACTCCATACCAAACTATTGAGCAAAGCTATGTATTCATATGCGTTTTGGCTTATCTTAATGATTACCACAGCGCTGCAGCTAGCAATAGGCATGGACGACTCAGACTTGTTGCAAGATGCTCTGCAACATCATGGTTGGTTAGCTACAAACTGCCAAGTTATGCAATCAGAAGCCATGCAAGCCACCATGAAAATCACAGGTTTCCATGGTCAAGTCCAGTACGCTTTAGATCAATGCCAGCTTGCGCTGTCTGATCAATGCCAGCTGACTGTACTCCAACCTTTGCCAGCAGGTCTCTATGCTGATCCATATGAGCTGCAAAATCTGATGAGCACATTAGGTGGCAATCAAGGTACCAACCTCCAGATGTCAGCATTCAGAATATTTGGGTCAATAGATGTAGAGAAGATTGAGTCTGACTGCAATGCAACAGTTCTGTCTGTTTCGGCTCAAATAAAAGTGTCTAGTCACAAAGGAAATTCATGTCCTGACAAGGAGCAGTCTGTTTTGTCACTGCCTCTGCATGCTAGATACCCTGTTCCATCTTTGCAGCCATTGCCTGGTGCAGTCTCATTACTTTTGGGTACACATCACCAGTACAATGTTGCAGATCCAGCATTCAGAGTTGAATGTGCAAGACCAGCAGAAAGCAAGGCCGATTGCTTTGCATCAGCTCAACGTTCTACAAGTATGCAGCTGCATTGGACAGTTCCTGCAGGAGGGTTATGGCATGCTCAGTTTGTGCTGGTCTTCACTGCAATTACAGCAGTCTGCGGTCTATGTGTATTGCTGAAGACAATTGTTGTAAAGTAGCAGCTGCATGTTTTTTCGACAATTTTTTGTCTGGTCCAAAAGTGATGGCACAGTATGCAGGAGCTTGCACAAGGCATACTTTCTGATAAGCATTCACTGCTTTTGCGCATCGACCTTTACAAAGCTTCTGCAACTGCAGATTGATCCTAGATGTCAAACAATAACGCAGCATCTGCTTTGTCCTCCTGCTCTAGCTGCTGCTTCCTTCTTGCTCTACAATAGTGCCTACATAGCAAGCATTGCTGCACAGCATCATAATCGTGCATCACAGTAGCAGGTAAAGTAGCTAGTGTCTGAATGACTACAACGAGCATCCTCTCTGCACAGCATCTACATCATACCTGTCCATCATCTTGAAAGAGTCTCTTCATCCTGGGCCTCACAGTTTTGCGCTGTCTGACAGCAGGTCTGGCCTGTGCAGCAGCCAAGTGCCCCCTACCTCTACCCCTACCCCTGACTGTCGGCAGCCTCCCCTGCACTGAAGGACCTGCCCCAACACAAAGCAACATCAGTCAAGACAATATTGGCACAAATAACATAACACAACACAAAAACGGCACAGCAAGCAACACAGCATTGCCTTGATGCTTGCCCACGACAAGACTATCTGGATGTCAGGAATGCTGCAACTCTCATGTACTTCCAACAAGGATTTTGCCTGCCTGTTAAAGCATGGCACAACAGTGAAGCTATCAATGCAGACAGGTCCTGTGCTCATGGCATGATGCAATCACATGAGCTGTAGGCTTATCTCACCAAGATTATATGCTGTGAAGGTATCTGAGGCTGCTCCAACTGCACCTTCCAAGTCGCCTGACTGGCTTCCAGATCTGCAGCTAGCAGGCAAACCGTCATCAGAGCCAGCCCATGCATACCATGCAGCATTGGCCTCACTTTTTTCTTTGCTTCAACATAGTCTGCCATGCAACTTTGGCTTGCCTGTGATGCGTGCCCACATTGCTGTTGAGGCCTTGCATTGACCGTGCTGACTGACTGTGGTCAGGAGGCTCATGGTTCCTGGTTGTGTTAGCCTGAGATCTGTCACTGCTTCTGTGATACTCTTTGACTTCAGAAGCTGCACAATACATCACAGGACTCATGTCAGCAGGAAAATAGCAGCTTGACTTACAAGGTACGGGTGCAAACCTGCGCACCAGCAGAAAGCTGCCTGTCACCAAACATGTCCAGAATCTGATCAGCAGATTTTGACGACGCACATCAGCAGCAAGCCACATGCATGACAGGTTGCTCAAACCACTGTTACAATTCAAAACATGTTCATGCGTTTCTAGTCAAGCACATGCTGCACTCATACAGAACAGAACAGAATACAAATAGCAGACCCAAGTCTGCAGGCTTTACAAGCTTGCTCCCAGCATATGGGAGGCTACCTTGCATGACTTGAGGGCAGTTGGGGGGTGGCACATGCGGCGCACATGCTTCAGAGTGCCTGATCTCCCTAATCTGCCTCACAGTAATCTCTTCATGATGAGTCCATGTTCTGCCATTCCTGGATGGCGTGGTTGTCCTCCTAATGGTAGTGTCCTGATAAAGACAGCCTGCTGGTAGATCTTTAGGAGCATTGCTTGACCTCTTGATTGGCTGGACGTCATTTTGGGAATGGGTATTGCTAGAAGTATGAGCAGCCTGAATGGGCTGGACTGGACTGTCAGGCTCCTGTACAGTGTAAGCCTGTGTCTGCTCTCTGCCAGCAGCACCTTCAGCCTGCAACATGGGCTGCTGCTGCATGCGTTTGCCTTGAGCATGTGGCCTAGAATGTAGAACATGGCGCTCTGTATCCTGCTCAGATGCCAATGGTGCGTCTTCAGGGTAGAGAAACAAGTGCTGCTGGGACCGGGCATGCTGCTGCTCTGTGGTATTGCGCAGAGGCTTGGCTTTCTGCCTGAACAGCAGTGGATTTGTGGAGGCAGCATCTGCTGCTGCAGATGCATGCTGAGTCATAGAGTGAGGAGGTACGGTGTGTGAGCTGAAGACACCAGTATCTGAGTGTCGCAGAACTGAGCTAGCTAAGTTTGGCTGAGCGTCCACGTCAGGAGCTGCAGTCAGAGCTTGCAATGCAGTCTGCAGCCTAGAAATGTCAACTTCCTGCACCGATGTGACAAGCATTTAGATTCTTCTGCCTACTTGCAGCTCCAGCACAAGCAGTAGCAATGGAGATGACTGTCTGCCATGTGGTGATATGTAACAGAGGTGACATCCATATGCACAGTTGCAGCAGGAAGGCTTGAGCGTAACTGAATTTGCAAAGCTTACCAGAGCTCGATTGTGCTGCTTGATGCCGACATGCTCACGCTGAAGGCGTTCTGTCTCTTGCTGCTGAGCAGCAACACTGCACAAGATCCAGCACACACGTGACAGGACTGTTGCAAAATGGGAGAGCTGCAGCGCACTGCTTCATGCTCACAGGTGCAGCACAAGACCAAGGTGCTTTATGGACCTACCATGCTCTGCACTCTTGCGTTTTTGTACACATACTGTCAATGGACTTGTTTGTCTGTATGACCTCCGGTGAGGCCACCATCTGAGCTTGTGCTTGCTTGAGCTTCTGAAACTGACCATCCTCATGATGGCAAAGATCTTCCTGCTCTGCACAGCAAATTCTTTGTCAACAAGTGCATCCCGTTGACACGTCATGAGTGTTTCTTTAACACCCAACATGTGAGTGACAAACTTTCAATGAGTCCAGGATTGCTTGGCAGCGCGGTGTTGCGTCTGCTGAATGTGTCAATGTGATAAAGAAAGGTCGTACCAGCTAGGGCCACTCTTTGTCTTTGGATACCCTCCTTGCAATGTTCCAAGAAAGTTACTGTTTCTTGGACAGTCTGTTGTTGCAAAGAAAACTCGTGCCGAGCTTCTTCTACCTCAGCACCAAGTTTTGTTTGCGTAAGCATGTCAGATGCTGATTTGCTGTCTAGTTCCTCTGACTGGAAACGGTCCTGAAACTTGCTGCAGATGAGTGCAAAAGAATTGGTCACATGTTTCAGTTGCTGGCGGGCTGCCTTGCGCTGGACCTGCAGGACCAATGCTGTGAAGGATGACTACTGCAGCTGGTGCCTCTGAGATTTGTGAACACACCTGTAACAGTTTGTGCATGTCAGGTGATAGACTCTTTTGCTCTTGAGCAGCCTTCAGCGCCATAAGGTCCTCCTGCTGGGCTTGCAGGACATGAACTTCCTCAAGGTCTTGCTCCAGCTGTTCTTGCAGGACCTGCTGTCTTGCAAACGCAGCCTCTTTTGTCATTTCCACTTGTCTGACCTGCTCCTTGGTCTGCCGAACAGCTTCTTCAAGGCTTTGCAGCTCCGACTGTACTTGTGCTACCCGTTCTGGCAACTCTGAAAGGTCCAGTGAATCACCGCTTCTTGGAAAAAGCTCTGATATGGAGTCTGACATGTTCAGAAGTTGACCAGTGAGGGCAGAAACGGGTGCCAACACGTGAAAAGCTGTCACAAAAGACTGTGATCAAGCGTATCAGTCATTTTGCCGGTGCGCAATTGCCAAGAAGAAGGAGACACCATCGGCAGAATCAGCAGCAATCCAGAAAAGGCATCAGCCCCAGGCCCCTATTATCGGTGCCCAGCCTCTGCGCACGCAGTGAGTATTTTGATCTGAGTTATGGAAATGGCGGGGAAACCTCGTCCGGCTGTGACCAGATTCCTGTGCAGTTTACAGGTGTAACAATAGCATGCACGCAACAGCAGCGAACCCGAAATCGCGCATGAAACATGGCGTCTGAGTGCAAATCGCAACAGTGCTTGCAGGTAGTACGTACAAGCTTTGCATCTACATAGCTTGCATATATGTGCTTGCAATTGTGAACATATGTGCACCAAGGCAGGTTGTTCGCTAGTGTTCGCTATGTTGCTCAACTCTAGGCAAGATACACAGCATTATCAAACCAAAAAAACACCAACCAAACAGTCAGGAGCAAAAAAGAGCTCCAGTAATCAACTCTAGGCAACATACACAGCACCCTGCGTCCACAACCAACACCAATCAAACAGTCAGAAATGACACAAGAGCTCTGGTCTAAGCCAGATGTATACTCTTGCAGCCGCCAGATGTGCAGAACAGCTGACGACTCCACGCTAAAAACACAAAGCCGTAGATGCATCTGCCAAACAACTGCTGGTGAACAACACCCCAACTGGACCTTCTAAGATGATATTGAATGTGATTGCACCACCCAAAAGTTGGAGCACAAAAAAAATCTGCTTTGTCCTAGCAACTGCCAGGAAGGAAGCAGAACTGGTAGGCAAGCAGGTGTGACGAGTACTCAGAATAATGTGACAAAATACAACAGGACAGCTGTTTTTGTGTTCCAACTAACAGCAGGACCCTGCGCCACAGCTGTCTGCAGGTAATGACGGGCCTTGTAAAGCTGCAGCAGTAGCCAAAGGCCCTGTCACACACTGGAACAGGCCGTAATGCACAGATCTGTCGCCTGTGACCTGCAACACAACAATTCAGTCTCATGTATTTCAGTCAGACCATGTTCTGTCATTGTGCAGCCGCCTCTCAAAAACATGTGGCTGTTGCAACAATGCAAGCTAGGCAATCCACAGCCCGCCACTTCTGACTGCCATGCATTGCTGATGCACATGTTGCAGCACAACAGCAAAACCCTTACTTGGAAGTTCTTCGCTAACCAGCTGACGCCGTCCTCACCCACCATGGCTGCAGTGTTGCCACACACCAGCATGGGCTTTCCTGTCACAAAGGTGTGGTGATCATCCAGTTGATAGGAATGCTCATGACCTTTGATTGTGCCCTGCACACACCATGTCATTTCAAAAGCTCAAGCTTTATATGCTCAAGCTGATATGATACATTCCTGGCCTGGCATTTAACAGTGATAGCGACCAGCAATGTTTTCTGCAGCATAAATGAGCAAACTGTCACCCTGTCAGCAAGCATGTGCTGCTTGCAGTTGCATGCTGTGAAGTTCAATATGATGTGGTACTACGCAGTCCATCTTGGTCTGCCATAAGTGTATCAGGCTGTAGGTGCCTCTATGCAAGATATGATTTCAGCTCATGCAGAAGACTACAGCAGGAAGCATTGGTGCAAAAACGCAGATGAGCCTGCACCCACTTTATGGCAACACAACAGATGCCTGCAATGCAGAACTACCTTGTACACAGCCACTTGCCCATAGTCTTCACAGAGAGACTCAAGCTGCTCTGGCAGCTTGAACAATCTGTAAGTAATGGAGTGGAAGGCAGCATTTCCGACGACTTGCGACAGCTCAGGGTCTGTGACATCAATACGGGCTGAAGACAAGACTCTGGGATCCGCAAAGCCAGCGTCTCTTGCTAGTCTTTTGAAGTCCTCAATATACAAAGCCCCAGAAATACACTCTCCCCATAGCACCTGCGGTTTGGTCGAAGCTCAAGATCTTATCTGCAACTTGTGGTACCAAATTAATGCATAGACTGGCCCAGCTGAGGTGTTTGCAGTATAGATGCCTTATTGGCTAGCCTGACATACTGGACACAAAGCAGGCAGCTCATGACATCACAGCATGGCCATTTAGAGAAGCTGCATGATGTGTGCAATGATGAGCATGCTGTAGTGTGCAAGGAAGCCTGGCGAAGTACCTCATGATCCTTGACATGCTGTGGGAGACGTCTGTCACAATAAACATCACTGAAGTAGAACTCGCCGCCATTTGTGAGCACTCTATATGCCTCTTGCAGAACTCGCTTCTTATCAGGGCTCAGGTTGACCACACAGTTGCTGATGACAAGGTCAAAAGACTTGTCAGCTATCCCAGCTTTATCAAGGTACTCAATATGTCCCTCAACAAATTGCATATTTGCCTTCTTGTAGCTTAGCTGCTGACAATATGCATCAGCGTGCCGCTGTGAGACCTGAACAGCAGTTATGCAGGCTGCATTGTGTGCAACCAGGGTTCCTAAGCAGGAGGTGAGCAAAGCTTGCAGAGCTGTCATACTTTGATCTGCTCCGGAGTCATATCAATGCCTGTCACTTTCCCCTGCTCTCCAACAAGCTGGGCACAGACATAGGAGTCCCTGCCGCTACCACTTCCAAGGTCCAGGACCCTCAAACCGTCAATGCCCAACGGCAGCGGCGCGCCACATCCGTAGAATTTATCCATTACCTCCCCAGGCACCTTCTTCATCGCAGCAACAATGCGTGCATGCGGGCGCCCAGAAGCAGTGCATGCGCTGGTTTTCAAGTCCCTGGTGTTGCCCAACACCTTGCCGTAGTAGTCTTGAACAACCTCGTAGGTGTTGGTGTGCCCGTCTTGTGTCAGCTGGCCACCGGTGCTCGGAGCTTTCGCCGAGCCGTTGCAACAAGACATCGCTGAGGTTGAGTGTTAATCGAGTTCGCTGGCACAGTTTGTGAGGTTGTTCGCTCAACGTAAAGCAGTGACTAACTGGTGGCTTTAGTAAAAGTGATGACTAACAGACCTCGCGGAGTGTTCTGGCTGTGTGTTTAGGCAAGTCAGCTGTATCAGTCAGCAAGCTTTACCAGTCAGACATGTGTGCTCCATTCTGCAGAAACACGAACGTTGACTATCCTCTCCCGTGCTAGATATTCTTACAGTACTTGCCGCCAGGTCAACAGCATGGGTCGTGTACAGCAGCCTAAGAGCAAGCCAGCCAGAAAAGGCAGCCATTCGCTACTCAAAGGGCCAAAGACCGATGACCTCAAGAAAAGCAAGACAGGAAAACTAACGTCAATCAAAAACAAGATCAGAGGCGTAGAACGTCTCCTTCGCAAGGTATGCATTGGAAAGGTGTTTTGACAGACTCTCTCGCATGTTGCTACGTTTGCTCATTGCCTCCACTGTCTTCAATTTTTAGGCAAGCTCTGATCACAAACTCAAGCGCAGTCTAGAGAGCAAGCTGTCTGAGTTGCAAACCAGCCTTGCAAAACATGACAAAGGAGCAACAGAGCGCAAGTATGCTGTTCGCTATCACAAGGTAAGGATTCATCTTTTCTGCAGGCGTGTGTTGACGCTCCTTTATGCTTCTTTGTGCATTGAGACTCTTTGTGGTTTGCAGATCCGTTTTTTTGAGCGAGTAAAGCTTGAGAGACGCGTCAAGCAGATTGAAGGCAAAGCTGATAGGGGCCATGCTTTGTCGGCTGAAGAGCAGCAGCATCTTAAGCAGCACAAGGAGAATCTGCAGGTAATACAGTATTCAGCACACAGCACTCCCATGCGTCCCATGCAGAGCCTTGCAAGAGCTTCCAACCATGTGTCTGCAGTATGTCATGCACTTCCCAAAGGGAGAGAGGTATGTGTCTATTGTCAAGGAAGCAGCTGATCCTGCAGCTCAAGCAAAGCTGGAATCTGAGCGTAAACGCTTGAAAGCCATGATCAGGCATCAGCTGGCAGAAAGTGCTATGCTGGCAGAGGCAGATGAAGGCTTGGGTCAATCATCTCCAATGGTGAGGTGCAAGCTGACCTGGCATGATGTCTCAAGCTCATGCTCTGCTACACCAAGCAGCTTGACTGACGGAGCACCTTATTTGCCACCTGATGGTGCTCTTGTTGTGCAAGCAGTGTAATAAGCAGAGTCTGTGCTTGCACTGCAGGCAGGAGCAGCACATGATACTGAAGCTGATGCCTTCTTTCTTGAAGGCAGTGACTTTGATTCAGCTCCAGAGACATCATCCTCACCTCTGTTGCTGTCAGACGAGGGTGCTAAACAGTCTGTATCTCAGACGCAGGCAGCTGACCCAGTCAGTACTGCACAAGCACAGATAGCAGCCAGTGAGCAAACCCAATTCCAGCAACCAAAGCGCCAATTTGCAGCTGGCTGTCGGCCAGACAGTCATCTGCTTTCCAAAAAACAAAGACACAGCAGTAGGATTGTTGCGCCTAGTGGTGGTGCTGACCAATCTTTGCAGCAAAAACGACAGCCGTTTGTGTATCAGGAGGCAGTTGGCAGTCCCCAGAAGCCTCCACAAGTTCTGCAAAACAGCAGATTGAGCAAGTTTGCCAAGCACAGCAAGCACACTGCATTGGCAATTGCAGGTATGTCTCCCAGGGAAAGTGCTTTCAGTGGTGCTGACCTCACACAGAACGCTCCCAAGCAGCAGCAGGGCAGGCGGAAAGCAAGCCCAGCATTGGCTCAGGTGTGGATTTTGCTTTTCGTGGAAAGTTTCTGTGTGATAGCATTGCAGGGCTGGATTTTTGACATGTGGGAGCAAATTGCCTAAGCATCACTCCAAGAACTTGTTTCGTGTACGAGTGTGCATCTGAGTTCAGCTTGCCCCAACACATGAGCAGGATGTTTGTGCAGTCCCTCACCAACTGCAGCTGCATGATACAGGTTCAAGGCAGAGACACCAAGGCGTCTGCAGCCAACAGGTCTTCAGTGCTGTTGCAAAGGCTGCAGCAGAAGTATGTAGAACAGCAGTCAGCAGCGCACAACAGACCTTACGCAACGTCTCTAGATGCTGCACCTGTTCAGCATTTCAGATTGCTGGCACCTGCTGTTGCCGAGACAGCTAGTCAAGTCAAAAAGCCTGTACGTTCAAGAGCACAAGGTGGGCGAAGACGGCGAAAGTAGAATCAATGAGCTCACATCGAAATGGCCAGTGTTTACCAATGTCAGCTATAGCAGTCAGAACTAAAAGTCATAGTAACACACCATTAGAATACTCAGAATTTTCTTATTGACTGTATACAGACACCAGTAGCTGTACTTACTGCGACTAACAAAGAGACAAGTGTGAGAGTCAGATGTTCAGTAAAAGCTGCTTGAGTCAGTACTAGTATGAAACCAGACTCTGTGTAAGTAAGCGGTCAAATGATTCATCTGATTATAGACACTGCATAATGCTGAGGCCACCAAATCCCTTTTCTAGCGCAAGGTATAACATGTCAAAAATAAGGAAATAACGTGCAGAGGAGTTGCATTGGCTGGGTACATCCACATGCTAATCTGATGACAGGCTGTTCCAAATGGCTCAGAGCAGGCAAATGTTGTCACAAGCTGGTCAATGATGGGGGCAGGAGGCAGATAGGAATAGTTAGAATCCTCTAGCCTAGCTGACTTAATTGAGAAAGAAGTCCTTAAAGGGTCACAACATAGAATTGTCATGGATGACACAATCAACTCACTATATTTGAGTTGGGCAAGCCAAGGTTAGTTGCGCCTTTGCCCAAGCCTCATTGAATTCATCGTATCCATGATTCTCATGCTGTGAACACCAGATTCGCCGCAAATGGTCAGCCGATGTGGTGGCCTGTACTTCTTTCAGCCTGTCTTTGCAACTTTGTACTTCCTTGGTCTTGTATGCTGAGTATTGCTGCAGCATCTGGGGCCAAGACTCCTTGTTGAAGAGCTCAAAGGCATTTGACAGTGATGCAGCAGCAACCATAGACGGGGAGTAGGCGGCACAAGAGAGATCAAGCAAACTGAGCTGCAAGAAGAAACTGCAAACCACAGACAGCATGTCAGAGTTTTGCATAGCGTGGCGCAAGTGGAATCACAGCTCATTTAAAAGGCTTGATGATGCCAGACAACATTACCTGGCAACAGTGTAAACGTGCATCTCATCTGATGACAGCAGTGTCGACATGATGGCTCTGTACCACAGGCTCCTCAGAAACATCTTGGCATTAGGAGCATCTTTTACATGCTCAGGGGTGGTTGAGGCCACAGTCTGTGTCATGGACTCTACCTCCTCGGGAGTGTATGTGCGGTCACTGATGTACGCAAAGCGCTGTGCATCCAGGTTGATGTCCTGGTCAGTGAGCCTGACAGGCAACCTTCTGACAGTGTCACCCATAGCTGCTCTAAGACACGCAATACCTACCAACTGGAACCTACAGCAGCATATTCAGAAGTTGCCATCACGAGCACACTCAAGAGATGGCAGTAGGGTCCAGTTTCGGGTGTCTTTGCGAGCGATTGCAGAGCAGCACGATTTTCGCAAAGCATGTCTTGCAATCTTCAGCAGGCTGCACATTTGCGACCAACGACTCACCGCGATAGGACTTCTACGGTGTGTTGACTCAAGTACCTATCCAAATAACTGACAGCTTTGAATAGTATAGTCGACTCCAATTGCCAATCCCAAGACACCTGCACAAAAGTGGCGCGAAATAAACAACCTGAGTTGGGTTGTGCTCTAGATCCCACGACCACAACTTCAAAGGTAGCTTACCTCCGCAAGCCACTCGGTGAGGACCATACGATGCCTAGGATTTACGACTTTCTGCAGCTTGTTAATAGCCTGCACACAGGGTACTGCGTCCACCTCCTTTTCCCTCAGCTCCAGCAACTCGTACTGGCGCTTCCATTGCGTGTCAGCTGAAGCTGCTACTTGCGACCAAGCTGGCCACCGTCTCTCACAGGCAGACCTCCATACATTCTCTCTGACATTGGCAAACACTTGTGTTGCACAAACAGCTCTACCGATGTCCTTGCCACCTAGATGCGACAGTACTTGTATCCACAGCTCTTCAGGAAAATGCTCGGCCATTCCACGCAGCTGTGCCCTGCTTCTTGAGCGTGTCGTGACCATGTTTCCTGAAGAAGCTACAGCAACACACAGACTTGGCTTGCGCAGACTAACCTGCAAGGACTGCTGCGAGGCGCCAAATGGACTGTTGCCTTGCTTGAGTTTTCAAACTTAAACATTTTTTTGCGTTTTCCAAAGAAAAATTTGGAATCACAATTCCCGGGAGAATTCACGAAATGAAGTTGAACGGGCAGCGACCTGGGCGTGTATCCTGCGGTAGAGCTGCAGACTGGGGAGTTTTTGCACAAAGCAACCAACATACCTTCAGCCACGCATAACTGCTGACTATAAGTATGCACACGCAATGAGGTCATGAGAAACTCCTGTTACAGATATGAGGAAGGCAGAAGGCATAGTCCGGGCAGCTCTCACAAGCTGCAACTTGCGCACATGCAAATAAAGCCGCTGCTGCTGCTCAAATCAGCACATGCGTAAGATTTGAATTGGCCATAAGCATGACTGAATAAGACATGTTTCATGCACACCCCATGTATGGTAGTAGACAAGTTCAACTATCAATCAATCAGAAAAGTTAGCCAAATGGTCTCCACAAACCCTCTACTTCACCGGGCTCTGCAAATCAGTGCATCCTTGGGGACGTGTATCTGAGATCCAATGTCTCAAGGAAACCCTCTATTTCTAATCACTAAGGTCTAGGGCAATTTAATGTCATCTGTTCACTCGACCAAGCTATTGATACTGTGTCCTAAACTCAAGCTTGCTACCTTGACTGGGCCCGCTGAATGATATGCAAATAACAGATAAGATGCAGAAGTGTTTGTTCAAGCCATCCGAAAGTTTCCAGTACATATACATGCAACATGCATGCTGGTCCCAAATCAAGTTCTCCCGAATATTCTTGATCATACACAAAGGAATGCAGAAAGAATGCAACAGCTCTACCATATGCAGCTTGCATATTGGGGCAGCACCTGCTCTTGCTGCACTTGCTGACCATGAAAGGCTGTAAGTGTTGTCTGTGTGCAACAGTATGCTGTGTCAAAAGTGCGCTATCGCTATCCCAAAACAGAACAGTTCCTATGGCTATCCCGAAAAAGAAAAAAAATTAGCTTAGAATCCTTGAATGAGCTGATGAAAATTGCTCAAACCTATCATTCATTGAAGATGCCAAAAAAGGGTCAAACCCTTAGACCATGGTGTTGGCCGACAACGGCGAGGAAGCTGTCTCCAGTGAGGAAGGGGAAGTATATGGGGGGCTATATAATACTTGTTGGACAGAATTGGGAAGGAAAGCTGGGCCATCATAATGCTCAGTACTGTTGTTGTCTCGGCTGCAGTAGCTGGGCAACTCTGAAATGCTGACAAAGCCTTGAAAAGAGGATTGAGAAGACTGAAGGCTGGCGCTCACACCAGAATGCCCGGTGTGATGCTGGTGCATAAGGTCGATGTTCGCCACTGTCGTGCAAACACATGCCCAAACCTATGCACCAAGGTTGCTTGTGTTGCTGACAGCATCATTGCTGCTGCATGATGCTGGCATAATGCTGCGGTTCTGGTTGAAACCAATCACATGCAGTCAGGGCAGTCCACACACATGTGTCGTATCTTGATATGGCAATGTGCAGGAAGATTGTGCACAGCCAATGATGCTGACAGTACGCAAACTGCAAGTCAAATACCTCGGGAATGCCCATTTGCGTCCACTCTGCTACCAGGCTCCTTAACACTTCTTCACACACGTGAAGTGCGCGAAAGGCAACCAGAATAGCTGCGCAGGCCTGCGTGGATGCTGGGTACAACAGGCTCATCACCGCTGCACCATATGCAACACCTTAGTCCCACCTGTCACTTGCTCCAGCATGGTGCATCCTGGTCTAGTTGGACTACATCTACTTTAAGGCAGTACGGTGACTGCACGCCATGCAGCAGGGAGACATGCACCTTGTAGACAGTCAACACACCACTATGACAACCAGGCACATTTGAATGAGCCTATTGGCAACTTTTTAAACAAGGCAGGCATGCATAGCTGCAGAGCTATCACACCTGTCATGTTGCTTGACACAATGTTGGCTGCACACTGTCGGGCATGGGACAGGTAGTCACCACGCTGCAGGTGCAGCTGGTATAGAGGGCCTGCCAGAGTATCCCACAGCACCTGGTCTAAGAAGCTGGCTGGGGTCAGGGCTCTGGGGCTCCACCCAAGCGCTCTCATGATGAGCATCTCCATATCACTCACATCCTTGGGAGCATATTGTCCCAGCCAAGGCGCCTCATCCTGCATGATCTGATTGTTGGAACTGCTGAAAGGCCCCATGAGAGAATGAGGCGTGTGTAAACAAGCAGCTTCAACAGGTGCATATGAGGATGCTGTGACTTGTCTGCATGGTGGCATTTCAGCAATTGAGCAAAAACTCGAGTGAAGCTGCTGCAACTCAGCAGACAGGACAAGACTGATGTTGTTGCAAGAGGCACTGCAGATGTGTAGATACAGGTGATTATTGCAGATGTGCCGAAAAAGGTGATCATTCCAGACTGCAGCAGCCAACTCCCTGGAAACAAGTGTATACACTTGTCTGTAAGTCATGGACTTGAATATTGTATGCAAGTCTGCAGCAGCAGTCATGCACAAGTGCACCTGGCAGCAAGATACCTGAGCAGGCCTGCAGCACCACCAGCATATGTTTGATGATGACAATGATGATGACGAGGATCAAGATTTTGCTTGAGTTCACGCACTTCAGCATAGCCATCAAGCAGACACACCTGAAGAGCAGATATTGTGGAAGGCACTGCAACCTCTTCAAGCTTGGCTGCCAGCGAAAGGCAAGCAAGGGCTGCTAGCCACATGAATCCACACTCTTGTGTCTGCATTCACCAGCAGTTGGTCAGGCCAGAAGTCAACTGTACCAGCCCTTCTTTGCTTTGCAGGTGCTGGGCAGCCACATATGCAAGGTTGAAGCATGATGTGCATCACCACAAGCTACGTTTCCCTGGTTGAGTGATGCATCCAATTGGTTGCAGGAACACTTAGGCAGACGACGTAATTCATTCTGTTTGCTTGCCCCATCTGTTCCAACATTGTGTGATGGAGCAGTATGTAGCAGGTACATGCTCGGCAAATCAGATAGGGTTTGCAATGTACTGTGCTGAGTCCTCTGCTTTGATGGCTTGCAGGGTGTCTATTCTTTTGTGTACCCAAGCCAGTGTTTGACATTGGGCTTGAGATTGCCCAACATGTCCACGCTACCTTGCAGAAGCCAGCAGATTGAGATGTCAACCTGTAAGTACTGCTTTGCAGCAAATCTGTCCAAAATGCTGACTGCCAAAGCAGTCGTGGTAAGCTCGTAACCTTGACTGTGTCCTGCCTGCACATCATTGCAAATACTTTATAATCACTGTGCTACAGATGCAAGTCTTACTGGCTGAATGTGAGTGCTCACAGGCCACCCTTCAGGAGAGTACAACAGCTGGTGCAATTCAATGCATTCCTGAGCCACAAGATGCTTCAGACAACAGAAGCAACCAACTGAAATGTTCATGCAATTCAGTTGAGCTGCAGACAGCTTACACTGCTGAGGTGGGCCACAAGGACATTTCGATGTGCATGTGTCAGGAAGTTGTGCTGTGGCACATAGTTCCAGAGTCTTGGGCCTTGTCGCTCATGCAACAGCAGCATTTCCAGGTCTTCTCGGATGCTCTCAAAATCTGATACCACAGGGCGGGGAGCCAAGTCTGGTCTGACAGGCTGCTGTGGTTTGGAGGAAGGTGTGAGATCATGCCAAGGGGTGCACATTGCTGAAATATCATCACTGCTTTCTGAGCAGGACAGGTCAAGAGAGCACTTTGCCATTTAGATATCGCCTTTTGCCTGCAGGCACCAGAGTCACATTACCTTGAAAGGCTGTGACGTTCATTGATCAGGCAAGTACCCGAGGCACCTTTGATGAACGGGCTTCAGGCATCATGTCTAGTATACAGTCATACCTGGGCAAAGCACTGCACACAGTGCTGCTGTGATGATCGTGAAAGGTTTTTGGGTCCCCGAGCGGGACTCCAGAACGGCGGGACTGAGATGCAGAACCAATGATGATCTGGACAAAGCAGCACATCGTGTTTAACGAGGCACGCGCGTTCCTGCTCGCGAGAGGTCACGATATGAATACCATCGAGGGTAAATGCTCAGCAGTTTCCGGTCTAATACCAAATGACAGATTTCGAGGAATGCAGTATGGCGCCGGCAGGTTGCAGAAGCAAAACTTGTGTGAACAATTCGCTTGAAGAGCAGTTTTACCAGTGGGGACGAAAGCGTTCGCTGTCAGGTCCATGCCTCACATGCCTCACACATGACAGTCGTCATCAAGTCTGCCAAGTTACTCGAACTCCGGGTCAGTAGATGAAAGAAAACGAGCGTGAAAACAGACTGATCAGCGGTGTGATCGCGGACCTTGCTAGCAGCTTGGTCGAGGTTGGGTCTCGCGATCGTAAACTACATGTGTTAACGCTCTTCAGCCAGCGCCTAGTGAGTGATAACAGGTTGCGCAGGCTCAAGGCAATATGGTTTGGCGACGGTCCAAAGCTGAGCTCATTGTAACTTATCAGGATTCATCGTTGGAGACGCGTCATCGTGTGCGCGCTGCGAGACACTGCCACTGTCTTCACAAGGGCCTTGAGGGGCACGTGGGACACGTGAGCACGCGATGTGACTGTGTGCCCGGTTTAATTGGAAATTTCCTGGTGTAATGAGCACCTATTGTGTCGAATGGTGTCATCCTAGGCCGTCACGCCTATTCACACAGGCAGGGTAAATGCCACCGATTCAGAGACATGAGAGGCATCTGGAACAATGCTGCGTCAGCGTCATGAGCTAGGGAAGACCGAACCCATGCATGCAAGGACGGCAGGGAATCAAGAACGCAGCATTCTTCACCAACGCGTTGATCTGTAGTGGTCGCCAAGCATGCAAAGCTTGCCTGCGCAATTTGACAGCTGGACACTTCTGAGCACTGATGTAACTCATGCAACCCAATGTGAAGAAGAAGTCCATTGCACCACCACATTTACCTTACTCAAAGGACCTAAAGTACTCCTGGGTACCATGATGCCCTTTTGCAGCACTGCCATGTTGCAGCTGAAACAACTTCAGTCAGGTAGCGCTGTATGACAAGGGACGTTCTGCAGTGTTGGAATACCATGCAACTGGTCTTGTCAGCAGAAACACCGTGTGCTGTCAGGAAAAACCAACACATCTTCGGAGTGACGCTGTGCGTGTACTAAATATGAGTCATAGCAAGTTTGCCTGCATACCCCTCCTGCAAAGACCTACGTGCTTTGTGCCTGAGCTTGTGGTTGGTAGCCCTCTTAGCCTCAGCCACAGATTCCCTGACAGCTAACAGCTTGCAATAAATCCGCATTTGGCCAGCCCCTGTTGTAGTAGACTACCTCCAACACATGCACAGTTTGTCATAAATGTTACATCATATATATATATAATACTGATCCGGACATTACCAAGCTACGCTGACAAGTGTATAATTGGGAAGTAGTCATCAGAATCATACCGCTAAGAAAATGCCTGCAAAAGCTATGCAAAATGGACAGCCTTCTTACTGCAGGCAGGCAATGAAGACTACCACTCTGGTAAATGAGCTGCATTGCCAGCATGGTGGTCATTCCACCTTGCACTAGACAGCAAGGGGGTCCTGGGCCTGAAGCATGTGCGCTACAGAAAGTGCATACTTGGGGAAGATGACTTGGCCATGCTCAACTCGCAAACTTGTTTTCAACAGTCAGAAGCACATGATGGTTTGTCTACAGTCCAGCACCTTCCTTTCGAGCATACACAAGAATGCTGAGAGCTCATAGCTGAGTTGGCTCCAGTGATTGGCTCTACTGACATGGTGCAAACAAGGGCGTAGCAACAAATCTTATGCACAGTTAGTTGAAATGGGCTTGACAAGTCCTAGGCATTGTATGCAATGGAAGTCAACACAGTGCACACGCATGTCCCAGAAACAGCACCAGCTAGTGGGCAAGCTGTTACACACGTCCTGCTATCTGCGCATGTCATCTTGGCCTAGCACAATGGACGGGTTTCCCCTAGCATCTCTCTCCAGATTCCATACCCCGCTGGATGCATAATCTTCCAGAGTCTGCTTTATTTGATCAGCCTGAAAATGGACAAGGCACGTTTGCAGCCTGTTGCTGTTTCAGAGAAGGCATCACTTGTGTGTCAGCAGATGGCAATCTGCAAAATGTTGGGCAAGCAAGGCTGCGCCCTGGCATCTTTGGCCCAAACACACAGGCACACCTTCACCAGATGCAGCAGTCATGGTTGCCAATGTCAAAAGCCAGCACAGCCATCACGTCAACCTGAAACGTGATGCTCAAACAGCAAAGCTTCTCTTTTTATAGGCATCGCTAAAATCCAGATGATCAGTATTAGAGATTATCAGGGAACGATCAATGCCACATACAGGACTTTTGTGATTATGTACATCATGACTTTGCACACAGATAGAAGACCGTGTGCAGTGTACTTACTGTGTAGCTACCACATAGCGCCACAACCTCTTCCCAGCTGTATGTGTCCTTCTCATTTCGCAGAATGTCCTCCCTAATCCGCCCATAGATGGCGCTTATGGGGTCTTCCACTGCTCTTCGTCTGCCCTCATCATCATGCAATGAGATCTTGGACATTTGCATGAGCCTCAGCGCCTCATCTACATCTGCCTGCCACACAACATAACAAGACAGTTTATCAGTGACATGGCAAAAATCTCACTGAATAGCACAGAATGCAAAACTCCTGGTGTGCACTCAGTACATGTGTCTGCGCAGCTGGGCACAACGAACAGTGTGTACAGCAGCAGTGCAGCAGCTACATGTACACAACACACTGATATGTAAACTGGGTGACGCAGCACTGACCTGGTCAACATGATCTGCAAAGCGCAGCCGGGCCAGAGCCTGTGAAAGGCGCAGTACGGACAGCAGGGTTCTGGCAGTGGTGTAGCTGTGGGGCACCTCTGAAGCCACCTCATCCGCCCTTATCTCACTATACACCGCTGCCACATACTCTGCATGCACACTCCCGATCATGCATTTGCTCTGTGCAGCTCTGCCCAGTGCCAACTTGTGCTTCAATACAGCGGACGCATCATGAATAGCATTTGCAGCGTGTTTCTGACATGCGAGAAAAACGATACTTGGATTGAAGAACACCTATGCCATGCTGGTATAGGTGCACCGTTTAGCCAAGCATGCTCATTTTGATAGTTTCGTTTTGCGGTTTGTAAGTTAGCAGGGTAATATTGGCTCAGTCAGTCCTCATCAATGCTCACATGCTTGCTGCTTTCCAGCATTCTTTGCACACACAGCAAGGAGCAGGCCACCCATGACATAAGGTTGCTGCCTTCCATGAAAGCTTACTGCTGGCAGGAATGCACACCTGTGAGATCCTCAGGTATGTAGGGGTTGAACTGCTTGGCCTTGGCAATGTAAGACCTGAGGGTCGCGGCATCCAGCAGCTCCACAGCATCTGTGCGCTCTGGGGCACGGCCCGTCTGGTGCACGCTCAGCACATGGCTGCACAGGGCCCGGTCCTGCAGCCCCACAACTGTGCATCAAGCCAGTGCATCTGCCTAGTCAAGCAGGCCTGTAAAGAGCCCTCAGTCCACATGCAAAACATGGCCCTACATGCAAAGCAAATATCATTTGTATCATACCATGACATGACATGATGCCAACCTGCCTTATGGTTCCAGGCAGGCCCTGCTCTCATGTCAGAGCAATGCTCAATGTAACATAGGTGAGCCTGCAATTTGGTGCAGGCAGTGAAGTAGTGGGATGACAAGTGCAAGCACCCTACTACTATTGACTGTGTCAGTAACACCCACAGGCCATGCAGGTATGCAGCTACTCACAGCCTCCGAATCTTTCTTGTCCAGTATGAGCCACATGAGGTCAAAGCGAGAGAGCAGGGCAGCGGGCAGGTTGATGTTCTCTGTGGGGCTGCGCTTCACATCATAGCGTCCCATGGCTGGGTTGGCTGCAGCCAGGACTGTGGTGCGTGTGTTCAGGGTGGTGGTGATGCCAGCCTTGGCAATGCTCACTGTCTGCTGCTCCATCACCTTCGCACATCAGTCACCATCAGTCAACAGCCTCACCTCAATGCGTCATCAATGAATCTCAAGTCAAGTCATCAAACATAGCTTTGCTAGAGAGATTGGGAAGCAGTGGTGTGCCCCATAGCATAGGCAACAGCTTCCTCTTCAGAGCTTGTAAGATTACAGCCATACAGCACAGCACATAACAACAATGCTGACAGGCGTCAGTCTACCATGGCTCAAAGACACGCCAGATAGCTCAAAGACACGTCAGATCAGCCATACATCTGTCTAGCCGGCGGTAGCGTCACAAGCTGAGCTAGTATTGCTTGGTGTACAATTCCAGCATCAGCTGATGGCATGTGCAACATCATAGTGCAGTGTGTGAGATCACCTCATGGATGGCCGTGCGGTCTCCTTCATCCATCTTGTCAAATTCATCAATGCAGCAGATCCCCTTATCTGCCAGCACCAGCGCTCCGCCCTCCAACACCTACCATTGCACACACATGCATCACCAGGTGGCCCTGTGCAAGTACATACATATGCTGCAGCTTTGCTGAAATGAATGCACGTGTTGTGTCATAAACGCTGTTGGGAATACACATGTTGTGTCATAAACGTTGGCTACTGTCAGCTGCACTGTGCTGCAACTTTGTCTTGTGCAGTTGGGCATGTCTGTAAGCATTGCATCCCAGTTGCAATACAAAGCTGGGGAAGCCCTTACCATTTCAGATGTGACAGGATCCCTCTGAACTGCTGCAGTCAGGCCAACACCCGAGGAACCCTTGCCCGTGGTGTAAACTGCTCTTGGAGATATGTGTGCTATGTACTTGATCAGCTGTGACTTTGCTACTCCGGGGTCACCTGCATGTGGTAATGCAGCTACTGCGTACATGACGCATACAGAAGCACAGCTTGATCCCAAGCCAGCTAACAACTGGTACATCTGCACTGAGCATGATCAGCACCCAGTGCAGATATGTTGGTTGGCAGAGAATGCAGCCATGCATCAAGGTCTGCAAGATGCACGGTTGATGTCACTTTGAGAGCTGCTTGGCTGTGGTGTCAGCACTACATGCTGTATTGGGCAAGCAGGCACCCGGCATCATCAGCATATGCAGAAATACAAAGCACACTGCATATTGGCCTGTAGCAGCAAGATCATCAATCGGGAGGAAGATGACGCATGCTGAGACTTGTAGCTCTGAAACTATATAATTATGATTTAGAGTTTAGGGTCATGGTCGTGGTCACGGTTGGCAAAGACCTTGAACCAAATGAATGAACGAATGAATGAATGAAAGAGTGAATGAGTGAATGAGTGAATGGGTGAATGAATGAATGAATGAATGAATGAATGAATGAATGAATGAATGAATGAGAGACAAAAGTGAGCTGACCCATGAGGCAGAGGTGGATATCTCCTCTGAGCTTCATGCCATCCTTGAGATGGCGAGTCACCCCGCCAACCATCAGCAGCAGCAGAGCCCTCTTCACATCCTCATGACCAAAGATCTCAGGAGCTATGCTGGCTGACAGCCGACCATAGATGTCCTCACTCTCCGACAACTCCTGCAGCAACTCATGCAATAGTGAGAGAAATGACTCAGGTGGCTCTTCAGTGGACCTATATCATCCTGCCAGTGGGTCACTTACAGACCTTTGAGAAGGAAAGGAAATTTCAGGCACCAGGAGACAGAAAGCCTGATGTACCCCAGTCCAACGGCTGTCATGACATAAGCTGTTGTGACACTCTGCTTGAAAAGCACATAACAAATCTGCTAGTCTTATGGCAAGCTGCAGCAGAGGGGAAGCGCTGCACATGAGACCAGCAGCGGCACATGACAGTTCAGCAGGCCAGACATTGCTGTTGGTCAATACTTACAGACAGGAAGGAGTCTTTGTCACTACTGAGCTGCAGGTCAGCATAACTTTGCTTGTTGTGCTCCACATGCATGGCCTCTGTGTAGGTGCTGGTCAGAAGGCCGGCCCTCATGGCTTTGAAGCCTGTGTAAGGCTCTGTGAGGTGAATGCCCGTGATGGTGACGCTGTCCCCAGGCTTCACACAGCGTGTCAGCTCACCCTTCATTTGCAAGTGCAGGCTGCGAGGAGTAGCCCCTTGAGGCACCTGCCACCACAGTGTCACATGTCAATCATGAGGCAGACATTGATGCTGCTTTACTCATTTGACACCAATCTGTAATGAAGTGACAAGCATCAAGCTAGAGCTGCCATACTGTTGCCAGTCTAGGCAAAAGAAGTAATGATGGGCAAGCTCAATGCTTTGCTGAGCTTCAGCGGCTGCTTTGCAAAGCCTTTGGGGTGGATGCTACAGTGCACAAGATCTGGTAGCGCTGATGCGGCAAGGCGCAGTGTGCAAACCTCGAGAGCAAGCTCCTGCAGCTTCAGTTCTTGGTATTTGATGAAGCGGCTGCCCCTTGTTTCCAGTGTCAGCTGGCCCTTGGCTCCCGTGCTCAGCTGCAGCTCCTTTGGAATGGTATCCAATGGATTGAACTGACGCCCTGATGCATGAAGCACAAGCTTTTCTGCTGCAAGCTGGTCTTAGCTGTGAGTGCGGCTGTCAACAGGATGCCACGACAATGAGTTGCACAGAGACCGTCAGCCTTCACGCAGAAATATCAGCAAGGGCAAAGTCTGACAGAGCATGCACAACACATGCAGCTTGATGATCTGACGGAGCTGCAGGATGATAGTACACTTCACAGCATATATCAGGTCAGCAGAAGATAAGATGAAGATGTATACCTGTAACTTGCTGGTACACCTCATAACCAGTCTCTGCATCAGTGTAGGTAGCCACCACAATGTGGGGCTTCACATCACTGACATGAGTGCAGATGCCCTGCAGCAAGATGGATTATGTTGGCACCTGGCATTCTTGCTAAGGGATGACAGCCTGTTGAACTGCAGAGAGCTTGGTGCTCTGTCTCATAGGTAACCCTAAACTCTAAACCCTACATAGAGGTAAAAGTCACTGAAATTACATGTTCAAATCTGGCCGTCAGGAGTTGTGCAATGCAAAAGGGTGAACACATGACAATTAAGAAGCACTCGGAATTTGCAGGCTATGTTGAAACGCACAAGAGGACGATGACCTTGACAGACACCAGCTTTCCCACGTGCTCTGCACCAATCTGCCTCATTGGCACAGGCTTGGCCTTGCTCAGTGGTTTGAAGACCACCTCAAAGCGTCGCAGAAGTTCAGGAGGCATGTCTGAGCCTTCAGCAGGCTGCAAAATCAGTGAAACTTCACAGCGCACAGCACCACACAGGACAAAATCTGCAATGGTGTATGGCTTGACTGAATCTTCTGGATTGCAGCAAACAAGGAGGATCGTACCGTGACGCCGTTTTCAGCAGTGCTGGCTGCCTGCTGCCGCTGCAAAACAAGCACAAACAATGTGAAGCTGTGCAATATTGTGCATCAAGTTTTGCACAGCACAGCTGCCATGCTTGCCTGGTTCATGAGCACATCAAATGTGTCTGGAAGGATGGGAATTGTGGGACGTATGCTGTTGGGGGAAGAGACATCCAGAAACTTGTCTGCTTGTGAAGCAAAGTGTGACTGGTAGCGCTTTGTGTTGTCCAGCAGGTTCTTCAGAAACCTGGCATCTTTTGCATACTGCGAGTCACAACTGACAATGGGATCCAAGCCTTGTGCCAAACCTTTGCAAAAGCAGAGGGTAGTAGGACAATGCGTCTGTCTCAGCAGGCATAGTCATGCAACTTGCAGTACACACCGCCTGGACGTCATCCAGATGAATGTCCAGGGTCTTTCGAGTTCTGTTGGCAATTTCTTGCTGCAGCAAAGTGATCAGTGTTTCAAGCCTCAGAAGGTACTGTGTTACACCGTAAGAGCATGCTTTCACGCACCAGCATGTCTCGATACTTGTGAGTCTTTTCATCATCTGCGGAGAAATGGTCCAAAAAGTCGTGGCAGTTGGCTGCACAGCACAGAAGAGATCAGATCAGTGATCACTCAGCAGTCAGCCCTGCGAGATTGACTGAGCCAAACTTGCCAGCCTCAGATGGGTAATCCAGCTTGTCCGCGGACTGGGCCATGTTGTCTGGCTCAACTGGACCTACACTACGACTGACGTTCTGGATCACTCTCCGCGCCGAAGAGGTCAACGGCACTTGCTTTTGAAAGGCTGAAGAGGAGGTATTACAACTCCGAGCATCTGTATCGCTGGTCTGCGACCGAGTATATCACGCGATCCACCGGCCGACTCAGAATCGTCCCTTAACGCGTGCAGTTCGGCGCTCCACCCGCGCATTGCCACTCTGGCTCCTCTTTTGCGCTTCACTTCTTTGGCACGCAACTTTCGGCTGAAACCCAGTGCCGACACCTACCGACGGACGCTGGTAGCCAAGCCCTTCAGCACTTGCCGCGTAGTCATGAGCGCAAAACCCGAAGAACAAAGCGCAAAGAAGGTGACATGAGAAGCCCTGACCTGAAGTGGCCTCTGCCTGCCTCCGCTGTCTGCATGCAAGGACTGCACTGAGCTGGCAACGCAAGTGGGATGCTGTGCCGCGGTTGTTATTGTTGCGTTGGCTATCATGCATTTGTACCTTACGCGTGAGATCGACTTCCTGATGCTATCCTCGGCTTGACTCACATGCATGCGTTGATGCAGCAATACGGAGGATGGAACAAGCAGTACCAGCATCACAGCAAGACTCTCGGCTGCGACATGAAGTTTTCTGTTTTCACTCCCCCTGCAGCTGATAAGCAGAAAGTGCCCGTAAGTCTGTTGGCAAATTTGGTTTCTTGCAGTAACTTCACAAGAGCTTGCTTATCACATTCTGGTGTGCCAGGTGCTTTACTTCCTCAGTGGGCTCACATGTGATGATCAACCATTCATTGTCAAATCAAATGCTCAGCGCAAGGCCTCAGAGCATGGAATTGCTCTGGTCACATGTGATACATCCCCAAGGGGTCTAAACATAGATGGAGAAGAAGAGGACTGGTATGCACTCTCAACTCGAGCTATGTGATACGTGCAACAACGCAGTACAATACACTTTGCAGCAGAACCAACAACAACAACAACAACAACAAAAAAAAACAAAAAAACAACGCAGTTCCAGTAGCAGAAGCATGCACGTTTGTGCAGGGATTTTGGTACTGGAGCTGGCTTTTATCTGAATGCTACACAGTCCAAATGGAAGCAGTACCGTATGTATGACTATGTTGTCAAAGAGCTTCCAGAGGTTCTGCAAAGCCTAGCTGGGCTAGATGTGCACAAGGTAGGCATTTCAGGTCTGCAGAGTGTTGAAACAAGCAATTTCACAAGTATTGCATGCCAGTATCAATGTGCCCAGTCAAAGCAAGCTTTGCTGCTCGGCATGGCTCGCGCCTTGCCATCTGAAATTGAGTCCTCTGCTGTTCAGCTTAAGCTGACAAATTGGTTTGCTGACTTAGGCATCAGTCTTTGGGCACAGCATGGGCGGCCATGGAGCCTTGACAATCTTCCTGAAAAATGCTGACATCTATAAAAGCGTCAGTGCATACGCACCAATCTGCAATCCCATCAATGTGCAGTGGGGCCAGAAGGCTTTCTCAGGCTACCTAGGTGATGACCAATCTACATGGAAGGAGTACGATGCCACAGAGTTGGTCAAGCAATATAAAGGTCCAAAGGTGCCTGTACTGATAGACATCGGCACCCTGGACAATTTCAAGGACAAGCAGCTTTCGCCAGAGGCTTTCCAAAAGGCTGCAGAAGGAAAGCTTGATGTTCAGTTACGCCTGCAGGTGCGATTTTATCTTGTCATGATTCCCAGACGCATGCCAAACTGCAAGTGGATGTTTGTTTGGCAATGTCGTTTGTTATCAGTGCAATTATTGTTGCATCTGACCAAACTGTTTGATTGCTTGCAGGATGGATACGACCACTCTTACTTCACCATTTCTACATTCATTGATGACCACATAAACCACCACGCTAAGGCGCTCTGTAAGATGTAATTCAAATCCAGCTGCTTCACTTGTGCATCCATGCGTCCTGTGCCAAGTCAACAAGGGATGGCAGGGCACGTGTTCACAGAAGTTGATGTCTTGCTGATGTATCAAAACCAGCAACATGGTGACCTGGCATCTGATACCGTGCATGAGTATCAACCTATCAGAGAAAACTTCTGTACACCATATTTATCACCACACCTACACGATATTTTCAACGGTAGATGTGCATATGCTTGCATGCAGTAGCTCATGCAGCTTGCGATCGTGCTTGCCAAGTTTGCACAATAGCTCTGTATGTGTACATGCCAAAGCCTGGAACATGGTGCCTCAGTGTCGCTTTCCCGTTCACGTTTGCAAAGACAGGCCAGCCAATTGCGGCTTTTGCAACACATTGTAGCAGCATTGGTAAGCGATGACTCACTCATTACAAAGAAACAAGACCCCTGATGTAAGACTGCGTGGGCTGCGCAGTAACACCAGATGCAAAACATATACCAGTTCTGGCAAGGCTTGGTGTACATGCTGCAGCAATCAATTTCTGTTGCAACATTGCAAAAGCTTGCCTGGACAAAATTGCACTTGTGCAAGACATGCACCTGCTGTGGACATAATGAGCTATTCAAAACAATCAGCTGAGCATCTGACAGGTATGCTCAGCTGCACAAGTATTAGCAAAGGTCTGCACAACATTGGTGGCGGTAGCAAACAGAGAGGGATGGTGGGTCAGGCTCCCACAGGCTGCGCTACAGCCTTGCTGATGGCTGTTTGCGCCCATGTGGCCACATCTGTCAAGGAAGAAATGCCTGAGGTGGCAGCTTCTTGCACAAATTGGATGGTATATGGCTTTTGACTGAACAGCTGCCCTGTCTGAGGCAGAGTGATAGCTAGATCTCCAAGCAAGGCAACAGCTGCCTTTGTGACACTGTCCTCTTGGTTGTCCTTGTCATTGTAGATGCATTCGATGAACTCCAAAAGGACCTGTAGGCAACAGGGACACCGAGTCACAAAATAGCAGCTGAGTCATGTCACAGTAGCATGTGTAGACGGCCTTGCACTTTGCTTAGGTGCTCCTCAAGGTACTGCAAAGATGTGTCGTGCATGGCAACAAATCACAGCACACGCTCTGCATAGGAGGACGGCACAGGATGTGGCCAAAGCAGCCTTACCGGAGTTTCCCCAGTCATGTACTGTGCAATCTTCTCATTGCTGAGAGCGTGCACAATGCCAGCATAGGCCTCCAGAATGCCCAGCCGCAGCTGGGTGTTGTAATCATACAAGGTCTCATTGCCTGACCGCTGCTGCTCTACGCTGAGATGTTGAGCGCCTTGAAGCATGGGCAGAACATGTGCCAGGTAGCTCACAAACTTGTCCCCAACAGCCAGGGCAATGTCCCCAAAGGACGACAAAATTTGGGGCTTGATTGAGTGGTCCACTGTTGGGTCTGACAGAGTTTGCAGCAGCACTTGCATGATGTTGTCACTGAACTCGGCAACTTGGGTGTCCATGGCTCTGCAAATATCCCCAAGCACACCCACTGTAGCTATGCACACATCCACCTCCTGCAAGCACTAGCCATCTCTCAACATCTGACGACAGCTGCAAAACAGTCATGATGTCTTGCACTTCCAGTGAATCCAACTTGAAAACACAGCCTGCCAAAGAGACCTCCAACCTCCTGTTCTGGCAGACATGGCCAAATGGAAGATGCCGCATCTGGGAGAACGCACACATGCACATGGAAAAGCTTCCTGCATGGATTTGCAGGAGGGAAGAGCAGACCCACCCGATGGTTCTTGAGGCCCAGCTCCAAGACAGGGTAGAAGCTCTGCATGTACTTAGTGAAAGACTGCCCACATACATAGGTGAGGGCACCGACCGCCAGCATGGCTTCCTCATGCACGCTGGTGGTGTCGCACTGAAAGACACCTAGCAGGGCCTGCATGATGGAGTCTGCCTTTTCCAGCAGACCTGTCTTGGCTGAGTCACTCTCGCTCAGCTTCTGAATCACAACTTGCAACACTCCACATAACAATCCCTGCACAGCAACGTCAGCAACAAAGGTCACATGACATGACTTTCAAAACAGATGAACTCTAATGCTCAGCTTTGGTCAGCATCGAGCATGGCTTGAAGTTCCTTGATGATATACAGTGAGATTCTTGGGGCTCAGACCCTGTGCTGTGTAAGCAGTTTGCAAATAGAATGAAGCGCCAAACACAATTTCAAATATGTCCTTAGACAGGAAGGAAAGCGCAAGCATGAAACACAATCTGAATGGCACAAGTTGCAAAGCAAACACACATCCTGGCGTACGTAAGAAAGCGGACATGGGTTGAAAATATCGGGTCAGAGTCCCATCCCTGATTCAAATCAACAAGGATCATGATTCGTTCACAGATACTGCACCAGCAGGCAAATTTCACGTTCAATTTTGCAGCATGTGGGTGTTTGACAGCCACACCTGCAGGTCTTTCTGATGCTCTTTAGCTTCATTGCTAGTGACTTGCATGCGCAGTGTGGATGCCAGCTTGTCCAGCAGTGCCTGTATGAGCTGTCCCACCAAAGGCAGGGTGTCAGGAGAGGCACTGCGCACAACCTCATTGATTGCCTCAAAGGCTTGCAGCTGCAGCCTGGCACCCTCCTGGACATCCATCTGGAGGGCTCGCTCACCCTGCACCCCACCACGTTGCTGAAGTGGCTGCACATAAAGCTGCTACGCATTGCACTGGCGCTGCAGTAGCTTTGAGCAAGAATCATGGGCTGCAAACATCAAGAATGCATGCTGAGCCTGTGTAAAGCAGCAAGTAGCACTGTCCAGCATATCTGTCCCTGGGTGCACACACGACTGAACACCATTGTGATCTGGTAAACTACAATTGGAACACAAGTTTCTGTCTTACTGCCAGGCAGATGGTGCAGAAACTAATTACCTGCTGAAGCAGTGCCTGTACAATGTCAGCAAAATAAGGAGAGAACAAGGAGGTGTCAGAGTCCTTGAAGCCAGCTGCCAGCTGACTGAGGGCAAAGCAGATCTGCTCAGCTATGTGAGGTTCGTCACGCGTGCTCTCCAGTAACGTTTTAACAACACCAGGCAAGTTCTGGGGGTTGATCAGTGGTGGCATGCCAACATCTTCCTCACCATGCACAAACTGAAAGATCCGACCTAGATGAACACACAGAGCATGTGACCATGACAGCAGAAGAACATCATCAGCACCGTGGACAAAACGAACAACAACACCACAACACAGACCATGTAAGGTAAGTTGATGCCTTTCCATCAGTTTATATTTGACTGCAAGTGCAAGAGCAATGCTGTGTGTGTACCTATGGTCCAGGCAGTGGTCTGCCGCACCATGGGATCGGGGTCTTTTGTAGCATTGAGGAGGAAACCCAGACCAGCATTCACTACCCCAGCCAAGGATGCATAGCTAGGCCCTTCAAGAATTGAGCTGAAAGCAAAAGTGGCTGCTTCCCGATTTCGCCAGTTCTCTGGATTGTCCTTCTTTTCGATGTTAGGCTGCAGAGCACAGCACAAGCACTCTTAAATCAGATGAACACTTTATTAAATGACCTTCAGCTTGGTGCGCATGCCAAAAATGCGTACAGTCAAAGTAAATAAATTGTAATGCATTTGCGCTGACCCTTGAAGAAAACATGTGCAACAGACCAAACCACCAGCAGCAGCAGCATGACATTGGCAACAGACGCAGCAGGTGTTATACCCCACCTGCACATACGGCATGACAAGGGAGACAATCTCATCTTTCACACACTGGGCAACCAGACCCAAGCATGTGCCAGCTGCCATGGACAGGTTCCAGATGCCCTCATCTCTGTCTTGACCAGGCTCCTGCTTGGTCAGCTGATCCAAGAGCATACTCACCAGTGGCTGCAGCGCTTGTCTGATAAAGCTGTGGTTCACAGCCTCTTCACCATCCTCTACAGCCTGCACAGCACCAAGCTTGTGAGCACGATGCATTCCCTGCTTTGACAGGGATACAGCATGCATGGCCACCACGCTCCTTGGGGCATCTCAATATTGCTATGCAAGCAAGTCTGGCATAGCCAGGTATGACAAAGCCCTCACTGGACCATCAAGACCGTGAGCACAACTTGCCGCAGCTGGAGTATTACAACAACATGCTTAACAGCAGCAGAGCCTGAAATGCAGTGTCTTTTACACATACCTCCTGAGCTTCAATCTCCTCCTCTGCAACTGTGCACCAGAACTCAATTGCCTGCTTGGCTACATCCTCCTCATCACCCTGTGTGATGGCCCTGTGAGATAGCTTGAAGATGTCTTGGATGTACATGGGCAGCTTCTCATAGTAGGAACCAGCAACCTTGACCAGACACTCAAAGGCAGCCTCCTGCAGCCTGGTCTCTGGGCTGATTGCCCCTTCGCAAATACACTGCATGATGTAGTTACGCTCATCAGCATTGTCAAAGTTGCTGTGGGCAAACTCCAGGGCATTGTAGAGGGCAACTGTCGCTGCGAGGCGCACACTGCTGTCTGCTTCATCAGGACGCATGCCCTGAGCAACTGCTGTAAGGACATTGTTGATTTGCTGCTGATCTAGAATGTCCTCCTCCAGCTTTCCCATCTCCTCGCAAATATAACCTAGGGCTTGCAGCGTAGCCTGTTTCAAGCTGTTATTGGGCTGTCCCATGTTTGTAAGCAGTGCACTGACAACTTCAGGCCAGTTTCTGAGCGGCAGCTCAACAGCAGCGATTTTGGCAACTACAATGGCTGCCGTATGCCGTGCTGGCGCTGCCTGCAAGTTACAAGCACTGAAAAACACTTCAGGCAAGGCACATGTAGCAAAAAATGACCACTCAGACAACAAACCTGAGCCCCGAGGACAGGCAAAAGCATATGCTTGACTTTTGCCTTCACCGCGCTGTCAACATTGGCCCATCTGGTCAACATCCCTTCCTGAAGACAGCTTTGCAGGATCAGGAACGATGACAATAGAGGACTGATCGGGGTTGCCTCAAGCCGCAGAGTATCCGCCGCAGGCTACCTTGAGAACTGCGTCAGTGGCATCCATCAAATTTTTGAGCAGAAGTCCAGCTATCTGCCGTGTCTCTGGGGGTTTGTTGTCGTTAGCTAGCTCAGACACCAGCGCAACGAGGTACCCCGCATAGTCTTGCTGTTGATATGCCTGTAGCTGTAGCTCTGCTTGCTTTCGAAGATCGGCATCTGCGCTTTGTGCATGCTGCAACACGGGCGTAAGGTCCGGTCCGGCCGACATGCTGTCACAGAGCAAACACTTCTCTCTCTCTCTCTCAGTTGTGGACCAATCAAAACGACAGCATGCAGGATCCTTCTTCTGCGCACGGCTTTGGCGTGGACACAAAGCTGCTTGGTGACCTGTCCAGGCGTTTCAAAACACGTTGCCCCTCACCAATGAACACCAGTCACGACACAGGTGGAGGGAGGCTGATTGTCTCTGCAGTGAAGGGTGAACAGCTGTTTCCGTAGCCTGATTTTCCGCACAGCGTCATTGCATTATTCAACACAAAGAGCGACACTCTTTATGCTGCTTCTATCGTCGAAACAGCCTGTTGCAACGGCCTGAAGTCGCACACACAGCGCGCATCGCATCTCACTTGCCCCTCGGCGTTGCGAAACAGGCGTCGTGAAGGCATGCAAAGCGCTGAGGATCTCCACTTGCGCGCGGAGCTTCGTGGGCACGAGGAAGATGTGAGAGCTGCACTGCATTTTCGTACACACTGTGCAGACTGATCTATGCTGAGTTCTTGAGCGCTCGCGCAGGTGAGGGGCGTGATCACAACTCCGCTTGGGGTCATCACCGCCTCGCGCGACAAAACAGTCCGAGTGTGGAAAGAATCACAGGACAAGCAGTTTCTGCTCGACAAGAGTTTGGTAGGCATGGCATAATGTATTCGACATGCCAACAAGACAGCTCACTGCGTCTCTGATTTGCACAGGTTGGTCACAAAAGCTATGTTGCTCCTCTAGCATACATTCCTGGCGAGCTCATGACTGACCTGCCCCACGGTGGTATTGTCTCTGGTAAGCTGTTTCGCACCCCAAATTGCTGGTCAACCTTCATATCCTCCCAAAAGCTACCCATGTCGCTACTGATGCAGCTGGACTGTGGCCTTCCTATACATCTGGCACGCATTGTTCTGCCCATCCCATTCGTCCCGGCAGCACCTGCGCAGTGAGACAATGCATACTCTCAGTATCCACAATTGAAGTCAGCTGTGCTGCAGGATCGCGTGACAATACCTTGCGGGTTTGGAATGTACAGACAGCTCACACTATACAAGTGTTGGAGGGCCATGAGTATCAGGTGCGCCATGTTCTCTTCAATTTTGCATTTGTCACCTCAAGCATTGTCAACAGACAGGCTGTCAAAGTGTATATGGCAGCTCTTGCCATGCTGCAAGTGCCTGCTAATGGACAAATGCGTCTATGCTGCAGGTTACTGGTGTGATTGTACGTCCAGATGGGTGCATTGTCTCTTGTGCTCTTGATGAGTGAGTACAAGTCAACACATTCTCCTTGTCTTGCTGCTAACCCGCATGCAGCTACTTGGCATCAAGATTGGTCCCTGGTGTCAGTGCCATTTGCTCAATGTGTGTCATCATCATGCCTGTTGACCACAACTTTGCGGGACCCCATGCATGAGTGATCAGTGGTGCACATGTGGGCTCAAGATGCAGAGCAGCAATTTGCTTGTAGTGGCAGAGGCAAACAAAAGATTTAGTCACTGATAAGACATCATCACCACGCAGGAGCATTCGTGTTTGGAAAGACGGCAAGTGCATTGAGACGCTGCAAGGGCATGAAGGGCCTATACAATGCTTGCTGCTTCTACCAAACGGAGACTTTCTGTCTGGCTCGAATGATACCACTATCAAGCTATGGTCAAACAGCAAATGTATCCATACATTTCCTGGACACACAGACACTGTCAGGCAAGTCATATCACCGCTACAATTTTTGTTGCGGTGTATACTAACTGATCTGCTGTTGGCATAGTCAGCTTGATTTCATTCAGTCAGACAGCATGCATTGCCTGTAATGCATGCAGCAATGTAAAAGTGGGTATTTGACATTCAATTATGCAAATGAGGTTGATAGACTGCAGTGTGTGCTTTGTCTGTTCATAAAGCCATCTGCTTCCACAGAGTAAATCTGGCCTGGGGTATGTGCAGGGGCCTGGCATTACTGAACAATATTGGGGTGGTGTCTGCCTCACATGACCAGACCCTGCGGGTTTGGACTTTTCAAGGGGACTGTATAGCTGAGCTTGTGGGTCACACAGCTCTGGTGTACAGCGCAGCATGCAGTGATGACGGCAGCCTGATTGCTTCAGCCAGCGAGGACAACACTGTGCGTACATGGCGCCCTGATGGACAGTGCTTGCAGACCATTGAGCACCCGGGTACAGTCTGCTCCTCGACCTCCCTCTGGCAGTATCTTACAACCAATTGCATTGCTGCTGAAACGAGCCTGTCCCAACTTTGTCAGCAGCTGTATTTCTTCTTGGTCATCATGTTGCCTGCTTATGCGTTGTGCACCATTGCCAAAGTTGTTGCTTTCTGCGTCATTATTGATCTGCAAGCTGGGTATCGGTTGGCATGAGTTGAGCACCCACTCATTTGCTGTCTGTGTCTGCAGCGTGTGTATGGGATGTGGCCTGGTTGCCATGTGGCGATCTGGTGACAGCCTGCGCAGACTACACAGCACGTGTCTTCACTGCCAAACCTGACCTGGCAGCATCAGCAGAGGCAGTTGCTGGCTTCGCGGCAGCTGTAGAGGCCAGGAAGCAGCCACAGCAGGCACAGGGCCAAGATGCCTCCATGGGTGGCCAGCTACCTGCTGGCCTGAAGATGGAGGAAGCATCAGTGCTGCTGCAGCCGGGCAAGAAGGACGGTGACACCAAGATTGTGAAGGAAGGTGGTGCTGGTGTGGCATACAGCTGGGATGCCTCCAGGTCACTTCACTGCCGCCTCTGTCTGCTATGAAGACAGCATGTGTGTGCCTGAAGATGTGGTGTTGATGCTGTTCTGGCCTGGGTGTACAGTGTAGCATTGGTATAGATGTTGAGGTGCTGTGACTCCTGTCTTGACGCATAGTCCCTTGAAATTGTGTGTGTTTGTGCTGCACTATTTTGTGAACAGGAGCCAAGATTGGCCTTGTCTGCAATAAGTTGTCATTGTTCCCACTGGTTCCCAAATGTGTGTGTATGCATCTGACCCTGGTGCAATGCACACAGTATCTTCTGCTTTGTTGAGTATGGTCTGCTGTGCACAGGGGTGAGTGGGAGAAGATTGGTACTGTGGTGGGTGGCCCAGGTGATGACACTGTTGCAGCTGGCAATCAGTTCCATGAGGGCCAGCAGTATGACTTTGTATTTGATGTTGATGTTGCGGATGGTGTGCCCCCCCTCAAGCTGCCAGTCAACAAAGGAGACAACCCATACATTGCAGCTGACAAGTGAGTCATGCTGTGCCCAACGCATGGCATGCCACAGCAGCACACACAGGCACAATACTTGCCTGTGTTTGGTCCAGCTTGCATGGCAGGGCTGATTGTGTGGCAAGCGCATGTTCTCATGCAAGACCTGTGACACAGTGCCTGCTGAAGGCATGTGTTTGGAGTTGTACTGTTCCCAACGCTTCACCTCTGGCTCCTGGGATTAAACATGCCTGCATAGATTTGAAAAGCGCTGCAGCATACTGTGGTTGTCTGAAACATAGCGGACAACCCTGAAGACAGACTGTGTATGAGCAGGTTCATTGAACGGAATGAACTGCCAACAAGCTACCGGGAGCAGATTGTGGAGTTCATCCTGCAAAAGACTGATGGAGCTGTGAGCACATCGGCGCCATCTTACAACGCTGACCCATTCACTGGAGGCGGGGCCTATGTGCCCGGGGCTGCTTCTAGCTTCCCCCAGCCTGGTGCACAACAGAGCTATGCAGACCCCTTCACTGGAGCAGGAGGCTATGTGCCTGGGACTCCAATGGACATTGACAACAGTATGCACCCCTTGCTTCTTGGCATCACCTGCTTGGCATGTTTAGATGGCTGCAAAGTCAAGCTGCAAGTGGATCTGTTCAGAAGCACATCAGCCCTGACATGCCATCATGCTCTGGCCAGTACTTGTCTTCTGCTTTTGGTCACTCACCATGCAGCTGTACCAGGTTGCTGTCTTGTCATGACAAACTTTCACTTCAGGCAATGCAGTCATCTGAGTCAAGCTGTTTGTAGGTAGCAATCCACAGACCAGCACCAGCTCTAGCCACATCCCCCAAAGTGGCTTTGAGCTGTTTGGAAAAGCACTCAACTCACAAGCTGTTTTGAAGAAGCTGCGGGAGTTCAGCCAAACATTGGCAGAGTCAGATGCTAGTCAAGGCCTCTCCCTGAGTCAGGATCAAGCAGGGTCAGGACTGGATCATCTCATTGCCAGGTACAGCATCCTGTCCAGCCTGCAAACATGAGCCATGGCCTTTCCTTGCACGCCGCATGCAATGGGATGCTTGTGGTGATGATGCTATTGTCTTTGCAGCAACATGCCCCAGCAACCCAGTTTGTGCATGAACCTCTCATCAATCCTGTTGTAGAAGGTGTAAGCCAAACGATGCTGTTGTAGGACAAATGCAGTTGCTTCCAGCAGTGGTGCAGGCTTCACAGAAGCAGACTACACACTCCTGAATTCTCTGCTGCAATGGCCTGCACAGCAACTATTTCCAGCTTATGACATAGCTCGCTTGGTTGCACTGGATGCTGAAGGAGCGCAGCACCTGGCCACGCATGCTGGCACACTCACCCAAGACCCGTCAGGTCAGGACTAAGCTACCTTTGAACAGCTGCCTTGTTCTTTTTGTCATACAACATGGTTGCATGCAAATTTGGCATGCATATCAGGAGCTGGCACTCACATACTCTTGGGGAGAGAGGTGTGCTCAGAAATGTCTGCTACCAGTGCTTTAGGCTGCATGCTGCTTTTCCTTGGAGTAGAGGGTTACAATACATCAATTGCTCAAGAACTTCAGAGCTGACATATTCTTTCAACGGTATTGACTAAGGTAGTGAGAGGCTGCAATTGCAGCAGCTTTGTCCAGAGTAGCCGGACCAACACAACGTAAGCTGTTTTGTGAAGTGCACCAGGGCATTAAGTGCACATGAACCCCTCACGGCCTTTGTTGTCCACTTTGCGCAACAATTTTGACCAAAAAGTGTGTGAGCAGTATGTTTGCCAAAGCGTGCGACCCTCACTGCAAGGTGATTGCCATGACTGTCAGCTGTGCATGACTAGGTGTACTGGGAGCAGCTCTCTTCCGAGGCACAGAGGAACCTCAGCTACCTGCCAATCAGCAGACAGGCTTGCGCCTGGCATGCAATCTGTGCAAGCAGCCACCTCTGCACCAGTGGCTGCAGACCCACAATGCTGCCTTGATGGATCGCTTTGCCCCCTGCTGCTCTTCTACCAATAAGCCTGTTC